>OBLW0100001577.1_pt1 | contig 19086 bp, 20 predicted proteins | sample 1520161 | NCBI WGS metagenome assembly OBLW01 (sample SAMEA3539309, study PRJEB22396) | soil metagenome | biome: tundra; feature: field; material: soil | place: USA | collected 2010-05 | depth 0.15 m | reverse complement strand
CTAACCGATGGGAAGCCGTTTGACACCCAATCAATCGACTACTATTGACTACTTATGCCGATGACCCCGATCGTCGCGAACAGTCAACCAGGGGAGGCCGCGCCGGCACCGGGAGATCCCGTGGCCTTCGAGTTGCCTTATTTCGACGCGATTCTCGCGCGCCTCGAATTGTCACCCGAGTCGCCGCTCAGCCGCGCGCTGCAGCGTCACGTTCACTGGGGCTTCTTCAGCTCGCCGGACACGGCGGACGATTCGCTCGCCGGTTACGTCGTGGCCGCCGAGGCAATGACCGAGCGAGTCTGCGCGGCGGGCCGCGTCCGAAGCGGCCTCCGGATCCTCGACGTCGGGTGCGGCTTCGGGGGGACCATCGCCCATCTCAACGAGCATCTGTCAGGTTGCAAGCTCGTTGGACTGAACATCGACGAGCGCCAGCTCGCCCGCGCTCGCCAGTCGGTGCACGCGGGCTCGGGGAATGCCGTGACCTTCGTACAGGGAGATGCGTGCGCGCTTCCCTTCGGAGACGGTGAATTCGACGTCGTGATGGCCGTGGAGTGCATTTTCCACTTTCCGAGCCGGAGGCGCTTCTTCAAAGAGGCGCGGCGCGTCTTGCGAACCGGGGGAACGCTGGTCGTGTCGGACTTCGTGGTCGACAGCGAGAAGGTCGACGAGATGACCGATTGGACCGAGGCCCATGCCGACGCCCAGAGCAATTTTTACGGCGTCAAGAGCGCCGCGCTCGTGTCCGGCACGTACGCCCGCCTGGCTCGCGGCAACCACTTTTCCGAGCTCGCCGACGAAGACATCACCGCCGCCACCATGCCGACCTACCCTGGGTTGAAGAACCTGCTCAGTGATGCAGGCCTGACCGATGGGGTGAAGGCCACCGCCTACCTCGAAGAATTGTCTCGTATGGGCTTCTTCCAGTACCGGATCCTGTCCTTCGAGGCGGAGGGGGCATGACGCGCTTTGCGCGGGGCAGCTACGCGTGTCGAGGGCGCGCTCCTGGCTCCTCCAGGAGAAATGTCGGAACCTGCGGAGGCGTACCGGGTGGCACCTGAACGCGTAGTTGTCACGGGTTTGGGCGTCGTCGCGCCCAACGCCCACGGCAAGGACGCGTTCTCTCGCGCGCTGCGCGAAGGAAAGAGCGGGATCCGTTTCCACCAGCACCTGCGCGACTGCGGGCTGGCGTGCCAGGTGGGCGGCATTCCCGAGGGGATCGACGAGCTGCTCCCCCGGTATTTCACCGAAGAAGAGCGCCTCGTCACGAACGCGAACATCACCTTCGCGGTCATCGCCGCGGTCGACGCGTGGACCGACGCGGCGCTGCCGCGGATCCCGGCCGACGTCGACGAGGTCGATTGGGACAGCGGTGCGCTCATCGGCACGGGCTGCGGCAGCGTCGACGTCATTGCCGAGAAGCTGGTGCCCGCGACCAACGCCGGCAAGGTTCGCCGGCTGGGCAGCACGATGGTCGAACAGAGCATGGTGAGCGGCAACAGCGCGCGCATCGGGGGCCTACTCGCGCTGGGCAACAAGGTCTCCACGAACTCGAGCGCTTGCAACACCGGCAACGAAGCGGTGATCGAGGCCTTCCGCCATATTCGCGAGGGCCGGGCGAAGCGCATGCTCGCCGGCGGGTCCGAGGGCCACTCCAAGTACTCCTGGGCGGCCGGCGACGCGATGAAGGTGACCTGCCGCACCCACAACGACACGCCGGAGAAGGCGTCGCGACCCATGAGCGCTACCGCGGGAGGGTTCGTGCCGGGATCCGGCGCGGGCGTCCTGGCGCTCGAGAGCCTGACTTCGGCGCGCGAGCGCGGCGCTCGCATCTATGCCGAGGTGCTGGGCGGTCACGTGAACAGCGGCGGGCACCGGATGGGCGGGAGCATGTCCGCGCCCAACCCCGAGGGGGTCCGCCGCTGCATTCGCGCTGCGATCGCGATGGCGGGTGTCCGCCCCGAGGAGATTGACGCGATCAACGGACACCTCACGGCGACGTTCGCCGACCCCCACGAAATCGCGAGCTGGCGCGATGCGCTCGACCTGGCCCCGTCGAAGATGCCGCTCATCCACGCGACCAAGTCGATGATCGGCCACGCGCTTGGCGCTGCGGGCGGCATCGAGTGCGTCGCCTCCGTGCTCGAGCTTTACGAGGGCTTCGTGCACGGATCGCTCAATTGCGAGGATTTGCATCCAGCGCTGACGGCTTACGCCGACCGCATTCCGCACGCGACGGTCCTCATGCCCGAGATGCGCGTCATGGCCAAGGCCAGCTTCGGCTTCGGCGACGTCAACGGGTGCATAATTTTCCGCAAGTTCGAGAACTGAAGGAGCACGAGTCATGGACCAAAAGGAAGTATTCGACGCCATCATCGCGATCCTCAAGCCGTTCGTGAAGAACCGCGACGCCCTGGCGACCGTCGCGCTCGAGACGGCGATCCAGAAGGACCTGAAGGTCAATTCGGCGCGGCTCGTCGACATCGTCCTGGAGATCGAAGACCGCTTCGGCATCGAGGTGAAAGACGAGGACGCCGAGAAGGTCCGCACCGTGGGCGACGCTGTGACCCTCGTCCTGCGCGAAGCGACCCATGCGTGACTCGGGGGTGGTCGGCAACGACGTCGTCGACCTCACCGACCCCGCGATCGCCCAGCACCATAACCGAGAGCGCTTCGTTTCACGCGTGTGCGGCGTCGAAGAGCGAGCGCGCGTCGTCACCGCGTTCGACCTGTGGGCGCACTTCGCCGCAAAGGAGGCTGCCTACAAGGCCCTCGTGAAGCTCGGGTTCTCTCCGGGCTTCGCCCACCGCGACATCCGGGTCTCGGCCGATCTGCGTGCGGTGCGCTGGCGCGAGAACGAGCTCGAGCTCTCGGTCGCGTTCGACGAACAATGCGTGCATGCCGTCACCTGGTCCGCACGATCGCCGCCCGTCCTGGCGCGGGTCGCCCGCGCGCGCGGCGAAGAGGGGGCGGCCGCAAGAGCGCTGCTGTGCGAACTTCTCGCGGAGGGAATCGGCGGCTCGGCAGACGAGCTGAAGGTCGTACGCGATCCGGTCGCGGGCGCGTGGGACGGCTTCGGGCCGCCTCGCGTCGAGCGCCGCGGCGCGACGATCGAAGCTGACGTGAGCCTGTCGCATGACGGTCGCTTCGTGGCCGCTGCCGCGATCGTCGGGAACGAGATAGGCCGTCTCACTCCGCTTCGGCTGGTACCTGCTCGGCCGGCGCCAACCTGGGCTCACTGACGTGCCCTCTGCGTGCGGCCATGAGAACGGAGGCCTCGCGCGCTTCGCGCACCAGCTCGTCGCTCTCGAGGATCTCCTTGATGGCCCGGAGAACGTCTCCACCCCGCAACCCGTCCGTAGCAGCGTGGTCCGCGGTGCCGCTGAGCCATGCCGTCGGGCGAACCACGGCCTTGCCCTCGCTGGCAACCACCCGGTCGCGAATGGCCCCGACGCCCAGAATGGCGCTCGAGTAAAAGACGAGGGGAACGACGATGTCGACGTTGTTGAGACACGTGACCTGGAACGTGCCGACCATCCTCCGCCGAAAGGTCAACGAGCGGTTCAATATCCCGAGGATCCAGCGGCGAAGGAAGCGGAACGGAACAATCCACCGACGCATGATCGCGAGATCGTGTGACTCCTTTGCGGCGGCGATGTCCACCGCCTCGATGACGGCAGGAATCAGCGCCGAAAGCGGCGTCCGGTCGACGGCCGGAAGGACGACGACCGGCGCGTACGTGGTCTCCCCGGCCATCGAAAGCCCGATGTCCACCGTGCCCGGCAGGAGCCGCCGATAGTTGCAAACGAGTTGAGGCGAGTCCTTGTTGCGTGCAAGAGCCAGGGCGGCGGCCCGGACGAAGAGGTGCGGATACGTCGCTGGAATTTTCGCGTTCCGAAGAATTCGCATCGCGGCCTTGACCTGCGTCATGTCCGCGAGCAGAAGACCGAATCCGCCCGGTACCGGAAACATTTCCCATGCATCCGCCATCCAGCGATCGCCGTAAGGAACGCGCTCGATCCGGTCTGCCGGAGGCGCGGTCGAATCCGCAGCGGCAGATGACCCGGCGGCTGACGCGATCATGACTTGTTGATACCACACGAGGGAGACATGCCAACCGACCGACCGTTTCGGCCGTCTCCGCGGCCGCGTGGTGATCCAGAATGCTCTGTGGTAACCACATGACTCCAGGAGGCTCATGAGGAACGGATCGATCTTTCTTTGGCTAGCTCCATCTGCAATCGCGGGCATGCTCGTGGAAGTCGTCCTCGTGGCCTGCAGCAGCAGCCCGCCAGCTCAGGTCCCCGACGACGACGGGTCCGCCAGCAGTTCGAGCAGCTCCTCGAACGGAGGTGGAAGCGGGAGCGGCACTTCGAGCGGGAGCGGGTCCTCGAGCGGAAGCGGCTCCACGAGCAGTTCCTCGGGGTCCACCGGGTCTTCCTCGAGCGCGCAGGACGCGAGCGGATCGGACACGTTCGTGTGCGGCACGCCCTGCCCCCTCAGGGAAAACACGTGCTGCCTGCCCCTCGACGGCGGCGTCGACGCCGAATACTGCATGGGTGGGAACACGGCGACCTGCCCGGCGAACGTCGGAACGTTCCACTGCGCCGGAGAGACCGACTGTCCGACGAGCGGCAACCTTTGCTGCGGCACCTACAACACCGCGGCGTCGAGCGCGGGCACGACATGCCAGGCGGCTTGCGCCCTCGCCCAGTTCTGCACGACGGATGCAGAATGCAAGAACCGCATGCCGTGCACCTTGCAGACCTGCGGCAACGCGGTCGTGCGACTGTGCGGGGTCCAGAGCCAAGCTCCGTACGGCTGCGTAAAGAAGCAGTGACCCGAGACGAGGCCGCCCGCGCGGGCGGCTCTCGCGCGCGCGACGCCGCGCTGCTCGTCCTGCTCGCCACTGCGGCGCTCCTGCCGTCCCTCTTTGCGCCGTTCTTCGCCGACGACTACCTCCACGTGGAGGTCGCGGCGCGATGGCGCGACGCGCTGACACGAGGCTGGATCCTTCCGATCGATCTGGCGGGGACGTGGTGGACCCCGCGGGGTCTATCGGTCGAATATTTCCGGCCGCTCGTCGTCGTGTCGTTCGCGGTCGATCACGTCCTCTACGGGGCGCACGCGGTCGGCTACCACCTGACGAACCTCGTGCTCCATGCCTCGGCGACGCTGGTCGCCTGGGCCATCGCTCGCCGGGTGCTCGGCGCGGGCTTCGGCGCGTGGGCGGCCGCCGCACTGTTCGCAATCCATCCGTGCCACGTTCAGGGCGTCGCCTGGATTTCGGGCCGCACCGACGTTCTCGCTGGCCTGCTCTACATGAGCGCGCTGCTCTGCTACCTGGAGAGCCGAGAGCGGCCCGGCGCGCGCGGCGAGAAGCCCCTCGTCGCTCTTTCGCTCTTCGTCTTCTTCTCGGCGCTCCTGGCCAAGGAGATGGCCCTCAGCTTCCCGGCCGTTCTTCTCGCGCACAACCTGCTGCGGCCCCAGGGGGAGTCGCTCGGTCGCCGCCTCGTCGCGCCGGGGCTGGCCGTCGTCGTGATCGCGCTCTATTTCGGGCTCCGCGTGACGGTGCTCGGCGGCTTTCACACGCCGCCAAGTCCGTTTGCTTTTCACCTCGGCGATCCGGGACTGGTGTTCCACCTGCTCACGGCGCCCCTCGTCTACCTCGGCGACCTGACGCTGTTCGTGCCGGGGGACCCGATGGTGACCGTGCCGTTCTGGAAGGCGCATCTGGCGCTCTTCGCGCTGTTCGCCGCGGCGGCGATCGCGTCGCTCTCCAGCTCGGTGCGTCGCGCGGCCGGCGGGTGGACGCTCGCGTGGGCGCTCGGTTTCGTCGCGGTCACGTTGGTGCCGGTCGCCATGCTCCCGGTCGGCGAGCACTTTCTCTACTTGCCCTCGCTCGGCTACTGCATCCTCGTCGGATCCCGCCTTCCACGCTCGGCCGCGCGCCTCGACGCGCGCGAGCGGCGAGGGCTCGCGATTGTCGGAGGCCTCGTTCTCGTGTTCTGCATCGGGCGCACGGTGGTGCTCGACGGGGTAGCAGACGCTTCGCGGCGCACGACCGAACAGGCCGCGGCGTGGCTCGACCGCTCCCCCGACGCGAAGCTCCTGATCGTGGCCGACCTGCCCGCCGGGGCGTCCCTGGCGTTCGCGCTCGGGCTGCGGTTCGCGCGCCAAGGGCGAGACACCGACGTCGAAATTCTCAGCATCCTGCCTGCATTGACGACCCAGGGAGCGCGCCCTTCGCTCGTGAGGGTGACCCGGCCCGACCGCGTCGAGCTTCGCCGCAACGACGGCTTCCTCGGGTCGTACATCGAACGGGCGCTGAGCGGATCTCGCAAGTCGTTCGAGGCAGGCGAGACCTTCGAACGCCATGGTCACACCGTCACCGTCCTCGACGCGCCCGGCGGGCAGCTCCATGCCTTCGAGGCGCGCCTGACCGATCCGGCGCACACGCTCGTGCTCGGCGAAAGCGAGCAAGGCCTGGTGCCCCTGCTGCCCTGAGTTTGCGGCGCGACGCGGCGCGCTTCGATGCGAGGGAGGTCGCGATCGGCCGGTCACGCTTCAGGGGTCCGTGAAGAGCTGACCGCTCTCGGTCGCGCGTCGCCGCAAGTGCGGTCGCAGGACGTCCGTGACGAACAGCGGCGCCGCGGACACCGTCACGCTCGCGTCCAGCGGAGGAGGCTCCACGCGCTCGAATCCGCCCGGTCCCCACGCCAGGAAAACGAGCGACGGGTCGTCGAGGTCAGCCGGGAAAGAGAACCGCACCCGTTCGGGGGTCCGTCGTGGGTGAGCGACTCGACCCGAGCGGTTCATGGTGGCGAGGGCGATCGTTTCTCGCTGGGCAAGCGGGGTATCGCGAAAGAGCCGGTCGGTGAAACGCGCGAACCAGCCGGGCTCCGAGGTCACCGCCCGCGATCGGCAAACACATCTCGAAGAGATCGAGCGGCGCGTTGAGAATGACGACCGTCTGCCGCGCGAAGCCTGGCCCTCGCCGGCACGTGCGCACCTGCTTGCACAAGTCTCGCTGCGGGAACCGCGGGCGCTCGCCGCGGGCTCCCGACGCTCACATGTGCATCCCGCCGTTGACGCGTAGAACGTGCCCGGTCACGTACGCGGCTTCGTCGCTCGCCAGGTAGAGGCAAGCGGCTGCGACCTCCGCTGCGCTACCGGTACGCGCCAGGGGCACTCCCTGCAGCATCTCTTCTCTTTGCTCCGCCGTGAAGGCGACGGTCATGTCCGTATCGATGAACCCAGGGGCGACGACGTTGGACGTGACGTTGCGCGACGCGTACTCGCGCGCGATCGACCTGGCGGCGCCGATGAGGGCCGCCTTGGTCGCTGCGTACGCAGTCTGGCCGGCGTTTCCCATCTCGCCGACGACGCTCGATACGAACACCATGCGCCCCCAGCGGCCGCGCATCATGCTCTTGCTGGCCGCGCGCGCGCAGGCAATCGCCCCTCGCACGTTCGTTGCCCAGAGATCTTCGAACTCCGCATCTTTCAGCCGCCAGAGGAGACTGTCCTTGACTATGCCCGCATTCGCAATGAGCACGTCGATCTTGCCGTGACGCTTCACCAGCGCGTCTACGCCGGCGTTGACCGCGCTCGAGTCGGCGACGTCGAATCCCTCGACGTCCGCCTTGCCCCCCTTCGCCACGATGGCGTCAGCCACCGCGCGCGCGGTCTCGCCGTTCTTGACGTAGTTGACGACAACCGTAGCGCCTTGCTCGCCGAACGCCTCGCAGCACGCCCGGCCGATGCCGCGCGAGCCGCCGGTGACGAGAACGATCCGGCCGTCGAGTCGAAACATGGGTCCTGTTGGGGGGCTTGAACGCGCGCCGGCATTCGACGCGCAGGAACCGTACGTTACCCACTCCAGTCGGCGCAAAGGCGGCGGATGACGAGCCGCGACCTCGGCTCTTCGAGGGGTCAATCGAGCTGGACCTACCGAGGCCGCGCGGATACATTTTCCGACGAAGCTGGCGAAGGAGTCAAATGGGCACCATCGCGATTGTCTTTCCAGGTCAAGGATCGCAGCGAGCGGGCATGGCCCTCGATTTTTACGAGCGCTTTGCCGCCTCGCGCCATGTCTTTGCCGAAGCAAGCGATGCACTGGGATTGGACATTTCCGCGCTCTGCTTCAACGAGGATCCCCGTCTCGATCTCACCGAGTTCACCCAGCCGGCGATCCTGACCACGGAGATCGCGATGCTGCGCGCGCTGCAGGGGGAATTCGGCCTGGCGGCGACCGTCTTCGGTGGCCACAGCCTCGGCGAGTACACGGCTCTCTGCGCGGCCGGTGCCATCCCGCTCGACGTGGCCGTGAGGCTGGTTCGCCGGCGCGGCGCGTTGATGCAGGCCGCAGTGCCCCCAGGGGACGGAGCGATGGTCGCCGTGCGCGGCACGGGCGTGGCTTCCCTCGACTTCGCGGCGTCGCTCGACGCAATCGGCGTCGACGTGGCCAACGTGAACTCGCCCGACCAGGTGGTTCTCTCGGGCCCCGCGTCGTCCATGGACCGCGCCTGCGCCATGGTCGCTGAACTCGCGAGTGGGCTGGTTCTGGACCTCGTGCCGTTGCTGGTGAGTGCCCCGTTTCATTCTCGTCGAATGCGCGTCGTCGAGAGCGACTTTCGCGTCGCGCTCGCCGAGGTCGCCCCGTCGTTCGACGCCGTCCGGGCGGCCGTGGTGCCCTCGAACCTGCGGGGCGGCTTTCACACCGGCGAACTCGATGCACTCCTCGACGCGCTCGAGCGCCAGATCAGCGGTCGCGTCGACTGGATGGCGAACATGCGAGCGCTCGTGACCAGGGCCGACCGCATTATCGAGGTCGGCCCGGGGCGGCCTCTCCGCGGCTTCTTCAAGAGCATGGGCGTAGAGATTGCGTCGATCGTCTCGTGCAAAACCGCCGAACGGGCTATCGCCGCGTGATGCAGTTCTCGGCGACTCAATGGGCGGTCATCCTGGGCGGCTCGAGCGGCTTCGGGCTCGCATGCGCTAAGAAGCTCGGCGCGTGCGGAATGAGCCTCGCCGTCGTGCATCGCGACCGAAAGGGGGCGATGGCCCCGATCGAGAAGGAGTTCGCCGCGATCCGCGCCCGCGGAACGGATCTGTTGACGCTCAACGTCGATGCGCTCTCGAGCGAAGGTCGGGCCACGGTCCTCGACGCGCTCGCCCTACGCATGGCGACCCAGGGCCGGGTGCGCCTCCTGTTGCACTCGATCGCGTTCGGCAACTTGAAGTTGCTCGCGCCGGTGCCCGCCGAGCCGAGCCCCGCGGCGCGAGCCCGGACGAGGCTGGCGGCGCAGCTCGGGATCGCCGAAGAGACTCTCGCCGTCGCCATCGACGCCGTGGCGGCCGATTGCGACGCGCTCGGCGAGATCGCCTGGTCGCCCCGATACGACTCGGACTCTTTGCTCGAGGAAGAAGACTTTGCTCGCACCATCCACGCGATGGGCACCAGCCTCGCGACCTGGACCCAGGACTTGCTGGTGCGTCGCCTGTTCGCCGCCGACGCCCGGGTGCTCGGTCTCACGAGCGAAGGCAACGAGGTCGCGTCGCGCGGCTATGCCGCCGTGGCGGCCGCGAAGGTCGCGCTCGAGTCGGTCGTGCGTTCCATGGCGCTCGAACTCGCGCCTTACGGTATTCGATCCAACCTCGTGCAACCCGGCGTGACCGATACCGCGGCCCTTCGTCTCATCCCCGGCAATCAACGCATGAAGGCGGCCGCCCGGCGGCGCAACCCGTTTGGCCGGCTCACCACCGCCCAAGACGTGGCCGGCGTCGTGAGCCTGCTCTGCACCGACGAGGCGAGCTGGATCAACGGGTCGATCGTCCGCGCCGACGGCGGCGAGCACATCTCCGCATGAGCCAGATACCGCTTTATCTGCACGCGCTCGGCCATTTCCATCCCGACAACGTCATCGACAACCGCTTCCTCCAGGAGCTCGATATCGGCACCACCGACGAGTGGATCCTCGAGCGCGTGGGGATTCGCGAGCGCCGCACGGTGCTCCCGCTCGATTACATCCGGAGCACCCGCAATGCCGATGTTCGGGCCGGGCAAGAGGCGGCGCTTTACTCCAACGTCGAGACGGGGAAGCGCGCCGCGACCATGGCGATCGAGCGCGCCGGGCTGCGGGCGAAAGACATCGGAATGGTGATCGCCGGGGGCTGTTGCCCCGACATGGCGATCCCTTCGGAGGCGTGCCGGCTCGCGGCGGCGCTCGATATCGACGTCGCGGCGGTCGACATCAACAGCGCGTGTTCGACCTTCGGCGCGCACCTTCACCTGCTCGCCTCCATGCGGGAGCTACCGCCCTACGTGCTCTGCGTCAGCCCCGAGAACACGACGCGCACGGTCAACTACGCGGATCGCGCCACGAGCGTGCTCTGGGGAGACGGCGCGAGCGCGGCCATTGTTTCGCTTCAGGCTCCGGCGCGCGCGCGCATCGTCGAGACCAGCCTTGGCTCGTCGCCGGCAGGCTGGATGCAAGTGACCATTCCGCGGTTCGGACACTTTGCGCAGGAGGGCAGCGCCGTCCAGCGCTTCGCCATCAAGACGACGCTGGCGCTCGTGGAGGCGATGCTCCCGGCGGCGCGCGCACGCCTGGCCGAGACGGGCGGCGCACTCCATTTCGTCGGACACCAGGCGAACTTGCTCGTCCTCGAAGCGGTGACGCGCCGCGCGCGGATCACCGACGACGAGCATTGGCATAACGTCGTCGATCGCGGAAACACGGGCGCCGCGGGCGCGCCGACCGTGCTCTCGCAGCGCTGGGGCGAGCTGAAAAGGGGGGACGTCGTCATCCTCGCGGTCGTCGGCTCGGGTCTCACCTGGTCGAGCTTGCGGATCGAGATCGACTAGCTTGGTGGGGTCGTTGGTCGCCGCCGGGGTCGGGGACGCGAGTCAGAGCCCGAACGTGGGATCGTAGGGTTCAGCCGAAGGCGCGGCCGAGGGGGGAGCGGGCGCCGGAGATGGCACGACCGAGGGCGCAGGCGGGCTCGTGGCCCAAGGGGCCGTCGAGATCGTGCTGGCGGGGACGTCGAGGGGTCTCCCGACCCGGATCGCCGGCGAGGACAACGGCGCCCGAACCGGCTTTGACCGGCGAAGTCGGGGCGCCGCCGGCATCGCGCTGGCGGGCGTCGCGGCCGTGCGCCCACCGTCGATGACGGCGGAGGCATCCCGCACCGCCGGCTCCGCGTCGGCCGATGCCAGGGCGGCGGGCGGCGGCGGGATCTCTTCGGCCGGCGTCGCGCAGGGGAGGGGGGCGGGCAAGATCGCGGGCGTCGGCGGGGACGCAGGCGACACGATGGAAGGCGCGGGCTCCTTGCGCGAAGCGACTACGATCCCCGCGACGACGGAGCCCAGCGCGAAGAGGACGAGTGCAAAGGCCCGGGCGCCGGAGCGTCGCGGGGCTCTCGCTTTCTCGCGAGAGAGCCCTATGGTGGTCGAGAGCGGCGGTGCCGACCGGGCAACCGCATGGGGGATGACGCTGGGGGGCCCGGGGATCCGATCGATCGAGCGAGGACGCATCGAAGGCGGATGGGCCTGCACGCCTTGGACGACGATAGGGACCCCGAAGGAGAACAGATAGGCGTCCTCCAGCCTCGCGCCCATGGTTTGCGCGTCGGGCCAGCGGTCGATCTTGTGAAAGACGAGGGACCGGTCGACCACCTCGGCGATTCGCGGAGGGACGTGCTGGGCGAGCGATCGCAGAGCTCGGGCCTGCATGCTGCCAGCGCGTACCATCATCTCTTGCATCGTCTCGGCGTCGTGCACGAGATGCCCCGAAATGAGCGCGAACATGGTGGCGCCGACGGCCCAGAGGTCGCTCCGGCGGTCGACCTGGGACGACTGGCCGAGCGCCTGTTCCGGGGCCATGAACGCCGGCGTGCCGATGACGGCGCCCGTTCTCGTGGTGCTCTGCCGCTCGGTGCTCTCCAGGAGGCGCGCGATGCCGAAGTCGAGCACCTTGAGCGATCCGTCCTCGGTCAGAAACAGGTTCTCGGGCTTGATGTCCCGGTGGACGACGCCTTTCTCGTGGGCCGCGGCGAGCACCTCGAGCAGTCGATAGGCGAGCACGCAGACCTCCCGCACCGGCAGGAAGCCCCCCATCTGCTTGCTTCGCTCGTCGAGGGTCGCTCCCTCGAGTAGCTCCATGACGAGAAAGACCGAATCATCTTCGCCCACGTCGTCGTCGAGCACGCGCACGGCGCCCGGATGGTCCACCTTGTTCGCGACGTACCCTTCGCGGAGGAACCGCTCGCGAAAGTCGTGACGTTCGGCGAGATCCGAGTGCAGGATCTTGATCGCGACCCGGTGCCCGTTGCGATGGCTCGCTTCGTAAACCGCGGCCATGCCGCCGCAGCCGATGAGGCGGTGGAGCGTGTACTTCTGGTTGAGGACGGTTCCGACGCGTTGATGCGCGAGTTCGTCGATCGCCATGTTGCGCAAGCCGAGTCCGCACCCTAGGTGAGAGCGGGCCCGCCTACAACGTTCGAGTCAATGGAGCACCGAGAGCGCATAGACATCCGAGCGCTCATCGATCGCTGCTCCGCGCGATTGCTCGGGAGACATGTAGGCGGGGGTCCCGATGAGCTCCCCAGTGCGCGTTTGAAAGAGCGCGCCGCGCACGCTCTTTTCGACGCTCGCGGACGCCCCTCTCGCGCGCGCTTCGCCGACGTCGCTCGCGTCCTGCGGCGAGAGCGGGACGGGGGCGGAGGCCGGATCGCCGAGGCGTTTGGCGATCCCCCAGTCCATCAGGATGACCTCGCCATAAGCGCCCACCATGACGTTCGCGGGCTTGATGTCGCGGTGAAGGATGCCCTTCGAGTGGGCGAAGGCCACGGCCTCGAGCAGCGCGAGTCAAGACGAAGCGGTGATGGCCACGACGAGCTAGGCCCCGAGGCCCTCGGCGAGCAGCGGATTTCGTGCTGGAGAAGGAGATGACCCGCGGCGTTCTGGGCCCGAAGGAAGGCGCAGTGAAGCCGCCTACACGAGCGTCGCGTTGTCGATCACGAAGCGATACCGAACGTCGGCTTTGAGGAGCCGTTCGTAGGCCTCGTTGACCTGCTGAATGGGGACCACTTCGACGTCGGCCGTCAGCTGGTGCTCGACGCAGAAATCGAGCATCTCCTGCGTCTCCGGGATGCCGCCAATGCCGCTGCCGGCGATGGATCGCCGGGCCATGAGCAGCGGAAAGGCGGGGAGGGCGAGGGGGTTTTCCGGCGCGCCGACGAGCACCATGGTTCCGTCGAGCCGCAGGGTCGCGAGGACCGAGGCGATGTCGTGCTCGGCGGAGACCGTGTCGATGACGAAGTCGAGGCGACTGCGCTGCTTGCGCATCTGCGCCCTGTCGGAGCTCACCACGTAGTCGTGCACCCCGAGGCGCTTCGCGTCCTCGCGCTTCCGCTCCGATGAGCTGAAGAGCGTGACCTCGGCGCCCATGGCGACGGCGATCTTGACCGCCATGTGCCCGAGCCCGCCCAGGCCGACGACGCCGACGCGGGAGCCCTTCCCGACCTTCCAGTGGCGGAGTGGCGAGTACGTCGTGATGCCCGCGCAGAGGAGCGGCGCGACGGCCTCGAGCTTCGTCTGTTCGGCGATCGTGAGCACGAAGCGCTCTTCGACCACGATGCGCTTCGAGTAGCCTCCGTACGTCGGTGTCTTCCCGTCGCGGTCGACGTCGTTGTAGGTCTGCGTGTTTCCCTTTTCGCAATACTGCTCGAGGCCGCGCTTGCAGGCCGCGCACTCGCGGCACGAGTCAACCATGCAGCCGACCCCCGCGAGCTGGCCCAGCTTCACCTTCGTCACCTTGTCGCCGACCGCGACCACGCGCCCGACGATCTCGTGGCCCGGCACCATCGGGTACTTGGAATTTCGCCATTCGTTCCTGGCCTGATGGAGATCGGAGTGGCAAATGCCGCAGTAGAGGACGTCGATCGTGACGTCGCTCGCGCGGGCCTCGCGCCGGGGGGCGTCGAAAGGACGCAGCGGGCTCGTGTTGTCGAACGCGGCGTACGCTCTGGTCGTGGTCATGCGTTTCTCGGTGCAGGGGTGGTGATCGGCCTGTGAGTCGATGCCGCTCGCGTGGAAGCGTTGCGTGTCTCGTGCTTGCGGTGCCTGGTGGGCGACCCCGCTTTCGCCCTGGATCGCTACGCCGTCGCGGCTCGCCGCAAGACGCGTCCAAGCCGATCGCGCGACGTGCAACGTGAAACCTGGATGGCGCCCCATCTCAAGCGCGCCTAGCCTGCCAGGCCATGCGCGAGCCTCCTCATGGCACCGTCGAGCGATGGGCGTGGGACTACGTCGTCGCCGATTCGCTGGACGCCAAGCTTTCTCCGCCTCCCGTCCCCGAGGCCTGGGAGCCGGCCATCGTTCCCGTTCGTCGCCTCGAGGCACCGGGCCGACCCCACGAGCTTCGCGTCGTCTCGAAGTCCGGCAAGACGCGTGGTCTCGCCGCGCCGAGCGGAAGGGCGCGCGCGCTCCACACGTTCTTCCATCACGAGCTGCAGGCCGCGGAGCTCATGGCCTGGGCCATCCTCGCGTTCCCGGAGACGCCGCGCGACTTCCGCGCGGGCCTCGTTCGCATTGCGCTCGACGAGATCCGCCACATGCATCTCTATGCCGGGCAGATTGCAAGGCTCGGCTTCGCGATCGGCCAGTTCACGGTGCGCGACTGGTTCTGGGAGCGTGTTCCACGCTGCGCCGATGCGGTCGCGTTCGTCGCCACGATGGGCCTCGGCGTCGAGAGCGCGAACCTGGAGCACACCGCGTCTTTCGCGGCGCGGTTCCGCGAGGCGGGAGACGAGGAAGGCGCGCGCGTCCAGGAGCTCATCGGGCGCGAAGAGATCGGCCACGTTCGCTTCGGGACCCGCTGGTTCGAGACCCTGGCGTCCGCTCTCGAGTTCGAAACGTGGCGTCTCTCCTTGCCTTCGCCGCTGTCTCCGATGCTGATGCGCGGCAAGCCGCTCCATCGCGAGGCGCGTCGCAACGCTGGGCAGAGCGATCGGTTTCTCGACGAGCTCGAGGCATGGCAGCCCGATTCGCCTGGGTTCTGAACCTCGACGCCGATCTGGAGCTCGCCGCGATCGCGTCGGGAGCCGCCGTCGCGCTCGGGGGATATGCGCCGAAGCGCAGCGTCGTGGACGCGATGCGCAGGTTCGCGCCGAAGCTGGCGGCGTCGCTGCTCGACCCCCACGATGACGTTCTCGTCGACGAGGCATCCCCGCCGCTCGGCGCGCGCGGGCTCGTGGGCCGAGCGTTCTGTCCCACGCCGCGTGCGCTTCGACTCCTCCGTCGCGCGGGCGCGGAGCCCGAGCCCCACCCCGCGTGGCAGGTGCTCTTGCGCGTGAATTCGCGCGCGTTCGCCTCGTCGCTGGGGACCACGTTGCCGTGTGCCGTATTCGTCGCCGACGAGGGCGAGGCGCGCGCGCTCCTCGGCACTCCGCCTCCGCCCGAACTCGCGCAAGCGTGGCGGGTGAAACGGAACTTCGGCATGACCGGCCGCGGTCAGCGCATCGTCGCCGCCGCCGCCGTAACCCAGCAGGATCTGGCCTTCGTGCGCGCGGGCCTCTCGGAAGGCGGCGTGCAGATCGAGCCCGATGTGACCATCGTGGCTGAATTCGCGATTCACGGGCTCCTCGGCCCCGCTGGCGCGCTCACGCTCGGCCCCGTCGTGAAGCAGCATTGCGACGCCCGCGGCGCCTGGGTCTCGAGCGAGCGACTCGCGGTCGGTCACGCGCCGGCTCACGCGCCCGCGAGCCTCGCTTCCGAAGCGGAGCGAGTGGCCGCGGCGTTGAGCGCGGCAGGCTACTTCGGCCCGTTCGGCGTCGACGCCTACACGTACCGTGTGCGTCGCTTCGCAAACGCGAGCGATATGGAACGCGACGGCGCGATCGCGCTGCAGCCGCGCAGCGAAATCAACGCGCGCTACACGATGGGCTTTGCCGCGCCGGCGCAGGTCGGAACCGATGATCGGCGGCCAGAGACCTACTGGCAAGACGTGCTGGATCCGGTCGTGCACGGGAACGGACCCGCGCCGAAGGCCTCGTCGGGCCGCGCCGAGCCCGGCCGGAAGGACGCCGTCGACGCGGAATTCGAAGAGACGCACGGCCATCTGTGAGCCCCGAGCCTGGGTGCGCGCGCGCGTCAGCTGATACGCGCGCGCACTTCTTTGCGGGCCTGGTAGAGCTCCCAGAACTTGTTCGCGATCGTCGAGCCGTCGAGGTTCGCGTTGCCGTTGTCCCAGGGGGTGCCCTTAATGATGCCGGCGACCATGACCTCTCCGACGTAGACGCCGTCCCCCTTCAATCGTTGCGCGAGCAGGCCGACGAGCTTGTGCTTCGCCGCGTTGGCAAGCGCGAGGCCCATGGCTTTCGCGCCGACGGCGTACTCGTCGATCTGCGGATTGATCTCGCCGAAGGCGCCGTTCGTGACGAGGACCGCTCCCTCCTTCGACGCCTTCAGATCGGGGAGAGCCTCCTGGACCGCGGCGAGGAGCCCAAAGATGGCGACGTCGAAGACGCCCTGCACGGCGGCGACGTCTGCGGTCACGAGATCCCCCGTCTCGGAGCCGCCGTAGGCGTTCCAGTGGATGACGGCGATGGGGCCGAGCGCGGCGCGCGCCTTTCCGACGACCGCGCGGATGTCGGCTGCGTCACCGGCGTCGGCCGGAAATGCGGCCGCTTCGATGCCCTTCGCTTTCAGCGCGCTCACGCCCGCGGCGAGCCTCTCCTGCTTTCGCGCGACGAGGGCGACGGAGAAGCCGGACGAGCCGAATTTCTCGGCGACGGCAGCCGAGATGCCGGGCCCGAATCCGACGATAAGGATGGTCTTTCCCATGACGTCCTCCGATGACGCAGCGTTGCTCCCCGTTACGTTCTTTCAGCGACTTTCATGACACTGCGGCGCGCGTGGCCTACCCGAGCCTGACCTCGATGCCCATGCCCGTCGCCTCCAGCTCACGCTTGTACTCTTCTGCTTCCTCCCTCGTCTCGAAGACCTCTTGCCGAGCGTGGGTCGTCCCGTCCGGCAGCGGCTCGTTCCACCGGAGGCGATGCAGAGCAGCGATTCGGCCGGATGACCACGGGCCCGCGGTGATGGGCTCCTTCCCCTTCTTTTCGCCGGTCATTCTCGCTGATGGAACCAGCGATGCCCGTGGGGCTCAACAGTCCGATAGTGCAGGTCCGGCAGACGGCGGGAAACGTCGTCTCCCATTGCTGCCTCATCAAGAGGACCATGTGCACGAGGCACATTCGCTCGGCGGGGTTCCCCTCATCGGCCTGTAGATCGGTCTTCGGGGCCGTGAAGCCCTGAAATCGCCCGACTCGGCTCGCTCCCCCCGAGCGCCTACGCGCGATAATGTGTCGAACGATTCATCGGGGGTCCATGAAGATCAATCGCATCGTCGTGATCGGAACGTCCGCGGGCGGGATGGAGGCTCTCCAGGAGCTCGTGGCACAGCTCCTACCCAGTTTCCCAGCACCTATCTTCATCGTGCAGCACATGTCCCACGACGGCCATGCGGAGGTACTGGCGCGCGCGCTCGCGAAGCGAGGCGCCTTGCCGTGCGCCGTCGTCCGCAATGGCGAGCGATTCAAGGCCGGTCACATTTACGTGGCTGCCACCGACAATCACATGCTTCTCAAATCGAGGACGGTGATCGTCACGAAAGGGGCGCGGGAGAATCGCTACCGACCTGCCATCGATCCGCTGTTCCGGTCTGCGGCCGTAGCCCACGGCCCGCGCGTCATCTCCGTGGTGCTCACCGGCCTCCTCGACGATGGCACTGAAGGGACGGTGGCAGTGAAGCGCTGCGGCGGCACGACCGTCGTACAGGATCCGAGTGACGCGGAATATCCGCAGATGCCAGCGAGCACTCTGTCCGCGAAGGTCGACCATTGCGTCCCTTTGCATGAACTTGGCTCGTTGCTCGACCGGCTCGCGCGCGCGCGGCCAGCCAAGCGCAAGGCGATTCCGGAGGACGTCAAGATCGAGGCGATCATCGCCGAGCGGGTGCTCAGCGACATCCGCGCGGTGAACACGCTCGGCAAACAGGTCCCCTACAACTGCCCCGGCTGCGGCGGCGTCCTCTGGGAGATGGAGAAATCCAGGACCGTTCGTTACCGGTGCCACGTCGGCCACTCGTACACCCGCGCCGCGCTCCTGGCGGAGCAGTCCGGGAAGATCGAGGAGACCCTCTGGATCACCCTCCGCATGCTCGAGGAACGGAGGAACCTGCTCCGCTCCATGCGCGTCAAAGGCGCCGGAGCGAAGTCGAGCATCGAACGCGAGAAGGACGCCGAGATTCACATCGAGCGCATTCGCGGGCTCTTGATCGCAGGTGGCGCACCGAACGCCTCGGGGCCGAAACCAACGGCGATTCGTTCGAAACGGCCCTGAGCAAGACGCCGTCGCGACACGACGCACGAAGCGTCGCGGCCGCCGGTGGCCAGGCATCGTGGCGGGCATCGGGATCAGGGTTGGCACACAGTGCGTCGCGAGACGCGCAGTGAGGTCGCGCGGTTAGCCCTGGTCGCACTCTTGCTGACTGAAGGCGAGGGCGCCGGCCATTGAGGGGTAAGGCGTTCCCAGGCGTCTTCGACGGAGGTCTCGTGAGAACGATTCGAGCAGCGAGCGGGGCAAGCGGGGCAAACGTAGGTTCGGCGGCACGGGGTCGAAACGGCACGCGTCTCCTGAAGGCCGCCCTCGTCGGGTCCTTCGTTGCGTGCAGCTCCGGGGGCGGCGGTCCATCGCCGTCTCCGCCCTCCCTCATCGAAACGGGGGGCGCTAGCCCCCGATCGGTCATCACACCCACCTTCGGGCCGACCGTCACGGCCCCGGTCCCGCCGCGCGCGATTTCCGGCGGCACCTTGCTCGCCACGCGCGACGGTACGCGCGCCATCGCGGCCGACTCCGAGCGGGATAGCGTGTACGTCGTCAACCTGAAGACGCACGCGCTCGACTTCGCGGTCGCTCTGTCGGCGGGCGACGAGCCCGGGCGGCTCACCGAGGACGGAGCCGGTCGAATTCACGTGGCGCTGCGAAGCGGCGGCGCACTCGCGACCCTCGATCCGTCGAAG
>OBLW0100001573.1_pt1 | contig 19101 bp, 20 predicted proteins | sample 1520161 | NCBI WGS metagenome assembly OBLW01 (sample SAMEA3539309, study PRJEB22396) | soil metagenome | biome: tundra; feature: field; material: soil | place: USA | collected 2010-05 | depth 0.15 m | reverse complement strand
CACCAAGGCCGCCGGACCAAGGGGGTCCGCGGAGGAACCGATTGGCACGAGTCACAATCAAGCTAAGTGATTTAGACGGTGATGCCGAGCTGACAGTAAAAGCACCGCCCGTGACAGCCGCTTTGGGCTGGCGCGGCCGGTGCTGGCGTAGCCACGGTAATTAGGATTCGATCAAGAGGGACGCTGCTCCCGCAGCTCGGCGACTATCGCTGCCCAGAGGGGTATGCGAAGCTGGATGCGTCGGAAGATGTAGGAGTGTCTAGCTAGCCGAACTCAAGATCGAGTGCGGAGATGCAGCGGCCGTGACTTGGGCCTGGCGGTGGCGCGGACGCTGCTTGGAATGGCGGCGCCGCAGAGAAAGCGGGACTTTCTGTAGGAAAGGCACGCAACCCCCAAAATGCCCAACACAACGCGGTTCCTCGTTGCGATGCCAAGAAAAGTCTCTACCTCACCAGGTCGTCACTGCAGGAGTTTGCGGAACTTCAGAATGAATTGATCGGTGCGGCCACGAATGGACTTATCAAACACGCCTGCGGTGCGCGGGTCCGCCCGGTTGGCCAAGAGCGCGCTCTCACTGTCGAGCTTGAAGCCCGCAGCCAGCACTTCGCGCAGCACCACGGACTTTTCAATCCGATGGAGGGTATCGGTGACATCCGCCGGCGCGCCGGCGGCGGCGGAGTGATCTACAACGACATAGATTCCGCCCGGCTTCAACGCCTCGTAAACCGCCTTGTTGAACGCGGCCATATCGACCGGGCCCATGAAGGGATCTTTCAGATCATGGTAGTTCTGCGAAATCCAGAACACATCGAGCTTCTCTGGGAACCGTGCCGCATCCAATGCCGAGGCCGCGGTCACGGAAACGTTGGGATGCTTAGCGGCGTACGCTTGGATCTCGGCAATACCCTTGACAATATTCGGATACATGAAGAGCGCGCTGGGCACGACGGCGTACACGTGTCCTTCTGGACCTATGACACCGGAGAAAAGACGGGTAAAATAGCCTGCGCCAGCGGCGTAATCGGCGACTTTGTCGCCCGGCTTAACGCCAACGAAAGCGAGCGTTTCGGCGGGTTTGCGATCCACATCACGCACCGTATCGGTGGGAGGTCGAGCCGGATCGCTGACCACGGCGCTAATTACGCTCGCGGGGACTGAATCGGTGGCGCCCCCTGCGAACGCCCAACCTGTCGCGATCAGGGCGATCGCCGCGCAAATCATTCTGGCCAACTCCATGTCCATCCCCCTTCCGGTTGCCACAACTGACGTGACTCTTTGTAACATCCATAACCCTCGAGACGTCGGTCCGCCAGACGCCGCGTGAACTCCGACATTAAATCGACTTTGGATGCGGCCGAGTAGCTGGCGTCTGTCGTGTTCGTCCCGAGCCCCAACGTACTCGTCCCCGCAGCCCGAAGGACGCCAAGTACACCTTCGTTGGAGTCCGTAGCCTCTGGTACTGATTCGGGGTCGCCGGCGTCCATGCGGACGATCTGCGCTTGGCAGTTGGCGATCAGTTTTTCGGTTTGAGCTTTGGTGAAGAGTGTCATATGGAAGTTCCTCGTGTAAGCGGACCCCCTTTGGTCCGGTCACCAAACCCGTCGGACCAAGGGGGTACGCGTGGAACGCAACGACACGCGCCACGACTGAGCGATGTGAACTAGACAGTGATGCCGAGCTGAAGCTGAGAGCAGCGGTCGTGACAGCAGCATTGGGCTGGCGCGGTCGGTGCTGGCGTAGACGCCGCTGAGACGCGCCAGTTGAGGATGGACGCCGCTTTTCAAAGGTGACAGGCCTGATGTGTTCGGAGGAGAAGAATCCCTCTTGCACCCCATGCAAGTTATCTCTAGGAACTCGAACAGCCCGGCCTGACGAAAAATACTGAAGAGCTTGATGACGGGTTTGTGGTCGATGTTGGGGTCGCCTGCGTCCATGCGGACGATCTGCAATTGGCAGTTGGTGATAAGTGGTTCGGTTTGGGTTTTGGTGAAGAGTGTCATTTGGAAGTTCCTCGTAAAAGCGGACCCCCTTGGTCCGGTCACCAAGCCCGCCGGACCAAGGGGGTCCGCGGAGGAATTCAATGACACTCGGCGCGATCAAGCCGAGTCACGCTCCCTTAATGCCGAGCTGAAGCTAAGAGCACCGGCCGTGACAGCCCCTTTGGGCTGGCGCGGGCGGTGCTCACATCGGCGTATCGGGCGATCGCGATTTGCCGCGGTATACTTCTGTCATGAATGCACCTATTAGTGCGGGCCTATCGAATGTCGAGATCGCGCAGCTCGCGCAGCGCTTAGGCGAAATCAACAATCCGGACGCGTTATCGCTCGAAGGCGTCGACGGACTATTCTGTGCGCTCGTCGGGAGTCCCGACATCGTGCCGCCAAATGAATATTTGCCGGTGATCTTGGGTGGCGCCCTTAGTGAAAGCGGGGCGTTTACAGAACTTGAGGATGCGGACGCGACACTATCGCTGCTCATGCGGTACTGGAATTCGATCATCGCGGACTTCGAACGGGATTCAGTTCATTTGCCGTATATCGTCGAGCCCGGAATCGACGGCATCCCAGGGCGTGCGTGCGCGCGGGGATTCCTGAAGGGGACCCGCTTGGCGCCGGAGGGATGGAGTGACCTATCGGACAACGAGGGCGACGGGCAGATGTTGAGCATTCCGCTGGTTGCCAGTGAGTTGGATCCAACGTGGCCGAAGGATCCGCTGACGAAAGAACAGGAAGATGACTTATTGCAATGGATGTGCGCCGGTGCGGCTCGTGCGTATCGCCATTTTGCGGATGCGCGGCGCGAGTTCGCGAATGCTCTGTACGACGACACTCTCGAGGACGAAGACATCGACGACTATTACCACGAGACGTATGTTCGGCCGGAACCGAAGATCGGGCGCAATGAGCCGTGCCCGTGCGGAAGCGGTAAGAAGTTTAAGAAACGCTGCGGGCCGTTGGACACGCCGTCCGCGCATTGATTGGTCACCCCTGTGTGCGCAAGCGAAATTGAAGTCGGATCTATGGGTAATTATTGGAGCATTCACCTACCGCACCTGCTTACGCCGAATGGGGCGCTCGCGCCGATGACCGGGCGCGCGTTGCGGCTGGCGCAATATTGGACGGAGATTGTGGCGCAGGCGTCGAATTATGAGGAGACGACCACATTTTGTTGTCGATGCCGGCCAGGGCGGCGGCCTTGTGGTGGCTTGCTCACGCTCTTCTTCGATGTCGATAACTTCGATGTGCTGTGGTTTTGCCCCGAGTGTGATGACAACGGGCGGATAAGTGGCTGGGAGGGGACGTTCTGGGATAACACGGATATCACGGAGACGAGATCATGACAACCGATACGGTTCAGGGGGTAGCTCAGGCGATCGAGCGACTCGCGCGGCGCGACTCGATGTCGCTTGCGAACTTCATTGTTTCATTGGCCCAAGACTCTGGACCTATTGGCGAGCAGGTGCGCACATTTATCGTTGGCGATGACATCGCGGCGGCGACGGAATCGATCAAGGCGCGCATCGACTCGTTGCGGACGCCATCCGAGAGTGACTATCGGCGGCAATACGGAGAGGAAATTGACGAGCGACTTGGGTTTGTAGTGGATTCGATCGAGACGTTGGTGTTGCCGGTCGATCCTAAAAAGGCGTTCGAGCTGCTGATTCTCGTATTCCAGTCGGACGCAGTGGCAATGGAGAATTGCGGGAATCATGACTATGAGGTCACTTCCGTATTCGAGCAAGCGACGGAGCTCATCGCGAAGGCGGCTCGGTCGTTGCCGCATAGAGAGGTCGAGGCGGCCCTGCAGCCGCTCATACTTGATGATGACTATGGGGTGCGGGGTGGGCTTTTGGAGGTGATCTCGAGGCGGCGTGAACAACGGTGAATCGGGTCGTGATTGGGCTCAGAGCGGCGTTGATCGTTGACGGGCACACGGATTAAGGGGATGTAGCGGGTCTTGTTGCCGCCCGGCCGAAGAGTTGAATTGCGGTCGGGCATCCTGGCTTCGATGAAGGGAACTACTGCGTGAAACTTAAGCTTATTGAAGAGTAATTTCGCCGCTAAATTCGACCTTCAGCTTGAGCCCGGCGACCTCCAGCGTCATTTTTGCGGGAAAACTTTCAGTGCTTGTAATTGCGTCGGCCGCAGCGGCTCTGGCCACCGCGTGTTCAATCTCCCGCTGCGAACTGATGCCGACCGTTTTTAGAAACTTGCGGATGCTGAGGTTGAGCGCTTCTTCGTTCATCGACATCTCCATTTGATTGGGACGGTGCAAATCCTAAAGGGCTTTTCGATCCCGTGCAGGTCGTTTAACGCTAGATAGATTATGCGTATAACACATTGATTATATTATAATTATTTATGTGGAGTTTACCGGGATAAACGATTTCGCGCAAGGCAACGTATACGGAAGTTAGGGCAATTATCGGAAGGGCAGAATTTGCCCCTACGCCTGTGACAATGCTCTACGTTGGACGCACATATTCTTGCCGACGGCAGAGCGATCCTTGGATCGCCGCCACAACCGAAGGTGCAGTAGCCGGCCGCGATTCCATTCTCAACGTTGGCGCCGGAACCGGTTCATACGAGCCGCGGTCTCGATTGATTGTCGCGGTCGTATCGGTCACTTCCTGTCGATTTCAATGTTTTCTTTGCTACCGCTATGGGAGACTGAGATCATGATGCCAATGCCGAACAGGATCGCGAGTCCGATCAATGTCCACGTTGTACCGATGTTTTGCAGAATACCTAATTTCCAGAGCGCGGCCAGGAGACCACCAACCAGGACAACGAACCCAACAAGATACATTCCTGCCCATTTCATGACCAACCTCCCGATAAAATCAGGTTCTAAAGCTGCAAACGACGGATAACAAAATTTACAAGCTTGGCGCGCCGTGCTGAATGCAATTGAGGAATGCGGTCGTACCTGCAGAATACCTAAGGCCAGATTGCCTATCGACGCAGGCGCCGTCTGTGTGCCAGCGAACGGAAGTACGGTAAGCGGTAGTTTCCCGCGGCGGTGATTCTAATAAATTGCGCCAATCGTTGCCGACTCTGGAACGCCTATGTATTGGCCGAGCCGCAGTTATCCACTGCGCTGCGCACTGCGCCGTGTAACGGCGCCAACGCCCCTTGGGGGCGGCCCAGCAGGGGTGACTCGCTCGGCGCCGAATAATCAACCGCGCGCACGATGACGGCAAAGTCTTCGTTGTAAGCCTTCGGAGTCGCAACGTTGCCAATGCGTCGCGGCGTCAACGTCGTACAGCCGTTGAATACGGCTCCACGTAAAGGCACCCACTTCTATTGCTTCGCGGACATTGCACGCGCGCGTTGTTCACTTGACCATTGCACGTACAAACTCCGGTACCTGGTCGGCTCGTCGATGGAAAACTGAGTCGTCTGCAGGTCTCGTTGGATCGGTCAGTGTATGGTTCTGCGGGTTGTATCCGAGGCTTCCGAGTTTCTTGGAGAACCGGCGGCGGATTTGCAGTAGATTCGCTGTACGCGGGAAGATCGCGCACGAATTTCGTGGCAGACTAAGGGCGGGTCAGTTCTTGGGTAAGGAGCATCACAATGTCGACGAGCAGTGCGGAGACGGATCGACTTCAAGCGGTCATTGCAAGAGCGATGCAGCAACATTGGAAGCAGTTTCTCACCGAAGGCATTATTCTATTGATTCTCGGTTTGGTGGCTATCGTGCTTCCGCCAATAGCGACCCTGGCCGTTGAACTCCTCATCGGCTGGCTTTTGTTGATCAGCGGTATCGTCGGTCTCGTCTCCACCGTCATGGCGCGCGGTGCACCGGGATTCGGGTGGTCGCTGCTATCCGCCATAGTGAGCATTGCGGCGGGCGTCATCTTGCTTTGGTGGCCGCTCAATGGGGCGCTATCGCTGACGGTCGTCTTGACCGCGTTTCTCTCGATTGAAGGGATTGTGTCGATCCTTTATGCATTGGATCACAAGCGCGAACTGTCGGGGCGCTGGGGCATGATGCTCATGAGCGGGATCATCGATATCGTCTTGGCGGGAATCATTCTGGCCGGTCTGCCCGGCACGGCCGCTTGGGCGATTGGACTGCTCATAGGGATCAACTTCGTCTTCGGCGGATCGGCACTGATCTCGATGGCGTTGCATGCACGGCAGGGACAAGCGTCGCGAACGCCAAGCTAAGGCGACTGCGATTTATTGATCTTACAGTGGTCGCGGTCACTCCGAGTGCAGGTCGATTGCCCGTCGCAGGCAATGGAATTAGTAAGGAGGCGGCCGGCCCAACGGCCTTGGCTGACGAGAAGCCGGACGAGTTGATCGCATGGCTACATTCGGCTGCAATGGTTGCGCGAAGGGATTTTGGCGCTATTATGCGTGCCATTTTTGGCGCAGGAGTAATCATGGCTCGGAAGTTGTGAAATTGGTGCGGGCGGGGAGTGCCGACGTGAGGCTGTGAAAGTGGCGCTCGTCGGTCTGAAAGGTTAGCGATTCAATTGGGCTGCATTAAATAGGTGGAATGATGCCAAAAGCAAAAAGGCGGACGTTGGCGTGGTCGAGGGACGATGTGAAGAACTTAAAGGCGTTCGCGAAAGCGAAGCTCTCGGGCACGCAGATTGCGAAGAAATTGAAGCGAACGCCGGGAGCGGTCTCGCAAAAGGCGATGAGGCTGAAAGTGCGATTGCGATCAATTCGCAGGAAGGCTGCGTAGCAAGGCAGGTAAAAAAAGAGGGGCCCCGAGGGGCCCCGAAGAATCGGCAAGGATGACTATTTGGATCGATCGTCCGTGCCGTTCCCGTTATCAGGCGGTAGGACGACGAGCCTGCCGTCGACGTGAAATGCTCTCAGTTCGATCGAAAAGCCGGGCCTTCCTTGTGCGGGAAGGCCGCGCCGATTCGGGTCCACTTCTTTTGGGTCTTGCCGTTGCTTTCGTATTCCTCGACGGTGAACACGTTGAGGTGGGTGGGGACTGCCGTGGGTGCCGGTGCTACGGGTAAGCGGGCTTGGGTGGGTTGATTGCTCACGGGGCGCAAAATAGGACGCGCGCGTCGCAGCGGGCGAATCGATCTACGGCGGCTTTATGCCGCGAAAGTCCATGGCGCGGGATGCGGCGTGCCGATGATGGCCCATCGATGCCCGAAATGAAGGAAGAGAATAAGGACGGACACTCTATATATAAGGAGTGCAAGACAAGAGCGGATCAAGCCGATTAGACGGGGGACGCGGCGGAGCCTGTCGGCGACGGTGGTCGCGGGGAGCGCTTCCAAACGAGTTACGTGCAATCGGGATGATTTTGGCCGCGGATCTTGGCGGAGGCTAGAATGGATTCACTTCAAAGCCCGGATGGTCGATCGCTGTGTACTCAAGCAGATGACGGCGCCGATCGACTGTAGCGCCCAGTTCAAGCGCAACCGACAGCAAACCTGGTGGGCCACTCGTGTGTGGTGTCTGGTTGAGGCAATTGCAATCCTCGCTTTATTCCTCGGCCCTCGGGGCAATGAGGCGACTTTCTCCGAAGGTCAATTCACGTTTCAACTCGTTTGTGTCGTGGTTATGATGATCAGCGGATTGGCAACTATATTGGCGACCCGAAAGTATTACATTTGCCCCCGATGTGACGAGGTTCCCGGGCGAAGCGGTGTGAGTCTGTTTCCCTATGTCTGTCCGAACTGCGGCGCAACGTTGATGTGACGATACAGGGAGGTGGGTAATGAGTGTCGAGAGTAATCGGATTGCAGAGATGACGGAACCGGCAACTCCGCCGGCAGCCGTGGAGCCGAACTCAGTGACGTGGGATTCTGGCGGATCGCGGCCTACACGTTAGCGTTCCCTAATGCCGAGGATTCAAGATCGCGCGGTGATTCGACCCGCGGATCACAATTTGTCATGCGACATATTGCACCGCTAGCTCAGCATTTGTGACTGAGGTCACGGTGTCGGTTCCCAACGACGGGCTAGCTTGCGTCGACCATGAACCACGTGTTGTTAACGGCAATCGACTCGAGCCGACGATTCTGCACGGCCCTGTGCTGTGCGGCGAGTTTGATGGTGGCGGCTTGCGGAGGCAGCAACAGCGGCAGCAGTGCGGGTGGTGCGGGTCCGCTGACGGTCGGCGGCAGCGTCAAGAACCTCGTGACGGGTACGAGCGTCGCGCTCGAGAATATCGGCGGCGACGCGATCACGGTGACGTCCAACGGGACGTTTACGTTTTCCGAGCCGCTCGCGGGCGGTACGGCCTATGACGTTTCCGTCTCGACGCAACCGGTGAACGCGACGTGTACGGTCAGCAACGGCAACGGTACGATCACGACGGCGAACGTCACGAACATACTGATTACCTGCGCTGCCGATGCTTACTCCATCAGCGGGACCGCTTCGGGACTGCTTGCCAGCCGTAGCCTGGTGCTGCAGAACAACGGCAGCGACAACATGACCGTATCGACCGGCGGCGGTTTCTTGTTCTCCACGCCGGTCGCGAGCGGCAAGAACTACTCGGTCACGATCCGCACGCAGCCGGCGGGCCAGAATTGCGCGGTCACGGACGGCAGCGGGACTGTTGCCGCCGCCGACGTGACGACGGTCACGATCAACTGTTCGGACGATACCTACAACGTCGGCGTCACGGTCACCGGTCTCATTGCGAACGGCTTGGTGCTCCAGGATAACGGCGCCGACAACCTAATGATCTCGTCGAATGGCCGCTTCAATTTCAATACGCCGATTGCAAGCGGCTCGGCATACGCGGCGACGATTCTGAGTCAACCTGCGGGCGAGACCTGTTCGATTGCCAACAGCAGCGGCACGATCATCAGCAGCAATGTCACCAACGTGACCGTCGCCTGTGTACCGAACACTTATCAAATCAGCGGCGCCGTGAGCGGGTTGCTGACCGGCGCAAGTCTGGTGCTGCTGGATGACGGCGGCAATAACACGCTGGTCTCGGCCAACGGAAGCTTCAATTTCTCCACCGCCATCGTGAGTGGATCAAACTACGCGGTGACGGTACTGACCCAGCCCGCTGCGCAGAATTGCGCGGTCAGCAACGGCAGCGGCATCGTCGCCGCGGCTAACATCGCCACGGTCAGCGTCGCCTGTTCCAACAACACCTATAACATCACCGCTGCCGTCTCGGGACTCAACACCGGAACCCTGATATTGCAAGATAACGGGGGCGACAATCTCTCGATACTCGGCGACGGCAGTTATGACTTCAATATGCCGCTCGCAAGCGCCGCGAATTACTCGGTCACGATATTGATGCAACCGGCCAGCGCGAGCTGCACGGTATCGAACGGCAGCGGAACGGTCGGCAACAGTAATGTGACGAATCTTACCGTTGCCTGCGTGACAACCGCGTTTAGCATCGGCGGCAACGTCTCGGGCTTGGGCGCTGCGAGCATCACATTGCAGGATAACGGCGCCGACAATCTTATCGTTTCGGCGAATGGCAGCTTCACGTTTGCGACACCGGTCGCGAGCGGCGCGACTTACGCGGTAACGATGCTGACCCAGCCTGCGGGACAACAATGCACCGTGATCAACGGCTCGGGGATCGTCGGCACGAACGACGTCACCGATATCAACGTGAGCTGCCCGAATGTTTGGACCTGGGTCGGGGGATCGAGTGTGGGCGCCGCCGCCGGTGTTTACGGGACACTGGGGGTCGCATCGACGAGCAATGTGCCGGGGGCGCGCACGGGTGCCGGCTCCTGGACGGATTCGGCCGGCAATTTATGGTTGTTCGGCGGCGAAGGCTACGACTCTGCCGGCACCGACGGTTTCCTCAACGATCTTTGGAAATTCAATCCCACTGCAGGCACATGGACATGGATCTCGGGATCGAATCTCCACAATGGCGCTGGTGTTTACGGAACGCTCGGCATGGCTGCCGCCGGCAATCGTCCGGGGGCACGCCAGCCGGCCGCATCATGGACCGATTCGGCCGGCAATCTCTGGATGTTTGGCGGATATGCCGGCACGTCCGGGAGCAGCGCCATCGAATTCAATGATCTATGGGAGTTCAATCCCACGGCCGGGACTTGGACCTGGGTCAGCGGTTCAAATGCCGCCGGCGCCGGCGGTGTCTACGGAACCTTGGGAACTGCGGCTGCAAGCAACGTACCCGGCGCGCGTTCGGTCGCCAACTTCTGGACTGATTCGGCGGGAAATTTCTGGCTGTTTGGGGGTAGTGGGTATGCCGCGCCAACCAGTAGCGGCTGCCTCAACGACATTTGGACCTATAACCCGATCGCCGGTACGTGGACCTGGGCCGGCGGATCCGACACGACCGACGCGGTCGCGGTCTACGGGACACTAGGAATTGAGGCTGCCGGCAATACACCGGGCGGACGCTGCAGCGCTGCATCGTGGACCGATGCGTCCGGCAATTTCTGGTTGTTCGGCGGATACGCCGCATATTCGTCAAAAAGCACCGGCCTGCTCAGTGATCTGTGGAAGTTCGATGCCATCTCGGGCGCGTGGGTCTGGGTCAGCGGACCGAACAAGCTCAATGGCACCGGCATCTACGGGTCGCGTGGCGTGGCCGCCGCAGGCAATACGCCGGGAGCGAGGGAGAGCGCGATTGCGTGGACCGATTCGTCGGGCAACCTCTGGCTGTTCGGAGGCTACGGAAGCTCCGCAGGCGCCTATGGTCCCTATAACGATCTGTGGACATTCAACCCGACGGCGGGCAATTGGGAATGGGCTGGCGGATCGCAGACGCTCGATTCACGCGGCATCTACGGCACCCTTGGCGTCGCAGCTACGGACAATATCGCCGGCGCGCGCTCAGGCGCGACGCCGTGGACCGATTCCCAAGGGAATTTTTGGTTATTCGGCGGAGACGCGTTTGACTCGGCGGGAAGCTACGGCTACGCCAATGACTTGTGGGAATTCGTCCCATAAGCGTCGTAGCCATGCCCCATCCCACCCGCTGGCGCTGCTGCCTGCAGAGTGGGGAGTTCGATGGCTCTGATCGGCACTACTTCTTTTAGGTAGGCGATGGCGCCTACCCTGCGGAGTCGAGGATCGCGCCGGGCGGAATGTGCCAGGCGCGCTTCTCTGATCTCTTCGGTGACGTGTCACACCAATGCGCAGTGGGTTGTGTAGCGTCGCAGCGTCGGTAGCGGCAGCTCGGGAAAACGGCATAAATCGGTGCGTGCAGTACACCTCAGGCCAATGAATCTGCGTATCGTGCAAGACAGTCCGCGATCATGGTTACCCGAAACATCGATCACGACACTTGGATGTCGGCGGATTCCAAAGAGCGCCTTCGACTTTACGCCGCGGCACTTGGCGATGGCTTGGGCGGTGTTTCGCGCGGGGCGCTTTCGGCGGGAGACTTGAAACTCCTTCGCGAAGCAATTGCACGCGCAGTCGCAAGACATGGAGGTCGGTGATGCGCAATGACCGCCGGACGGTGGCGTGAGCAAAACAGCGATATTTTGTCCGAAGTGTCAGTGGCGGCCGAGATCATCGAGCCGGTGGGTCTGCACTCTGCAGATTGGCGGATGCGGCACTAGCTGGAATACCTTTGAGACTCGCGGAGTATGTCCGAAATGCAGTTGGAAGTGGATCATTACTCAATGTCTTGCTTGCAAGCGGTTTTCGCCGCACGAGGATTGGTATCACGACCCGCTCGAAGGACCCGATGAAGTCGCGAAAGCGGATGCGGAATTGGAAGACGCGTAGGCAGGGTCAAATGGGACAGGGAGGTGGGTGATGGATCGGTCGATTGAAGTAGCGTCACTCATTGCGCGCTCGGTCGTGGACTACCGATTGGCGATTAGGGCTCGCGTGAAGAAAACAGGCTTCTTGCGATTGCGTAGCTGATACATCTGGGCGGGCCGGTTGGCGGCTTGCTTGCGGCGAGCGACCTCCTCGAGCAGATCGGTCGCCAGTACCCGCGTCCGAAAGGATTTCTTTTCGATTGGCCGGCCGAGTAGGGCCTCATAGGTCTTCTGCAGTTCGGTCAGCGTGAATGCCTGCGGCATCAGAAATGCCGGTAGCGACGTGTATTCCACTTTGCCGCGCAGGCGGAGGACCGCGGCCTTCAGAATGTCGGTGTGATCGAACGCGAGCTTCTCTCGAACCCGAGCCCCCTCGACGGGAAACCAGCGTGTGTCGCTCGCGTTGCCACCGGCGCGCAGTTTGACGTCGTCCGCAGACATCAGCGCGAAATACACATGGGTCGCAGACCAGCCCCGCGGGTCACGCTTTGCACTTCCCCAGCTGCCCAGTTGCTCTAGGTACGACGGATCGACGCCTGTCTTCTCGCGAAGCTTACGCTTGGCGCAGGCCTCGAGGTCATCGTCGCGGCTAATATCGACGAAACCGCCAGGCAACGCCCAGAGTCCCGGGAACGGCTCCTCGGAATCTTTCGGCCGTTGGACCAGCAAGATATGCAGTTGCGTATCGAAAATCGAAAAGATCGTCACATCCACCGTGGCAAATGGCCGTGGAAATGTCAAAAAGGAAGTCATAGATAGCCTCGATTTGTGCCCAGTTCACAGTTCTTGGCGAGCATTTGCAGTGTACCTCAGATAGTGGTACTGTGCCACTTAATTAGTGGGACACCCCCACTAACACGAGGAGAAAATCATGTTTGGACTCAAATTCATCAAAGCACAGCCAACCACCTACCTCATGGCGTTTAAGCAAGGCAAGGCGATCCGGCAGGGGGCGGGATTGTCGCTACTCTATTACTCGCCGACGACCAATCTGGTCGCCGTGCCGATTGGCAGCCGCGACGTACCCTTCATGCTGGAGAAGGTCACCGCGGATTTCCAGATGGTCCGGGTTCAAGGGCAGGTGTCCTATCGCATCGCGGAGCCGGTCAAGGCGGCGTCGACCCTCGATTTTGCATTGAGCGCCAATGGTAAGACCTATGCGTCCGATGATCCGGAGCACTTGCAACAACGAATCATCGCGACCGTCGAAGTGCTGGTGCAAAGTCTCGTGCAGGGGGTGGACCTCAAAGATGCGATCCGCGGTGCCGCGCAGTTGGCATCCGGGATAACGGACGGTCTCAAAGGCCATCCCGAGATTCTCGCGCTCGGTATAGAAATCTTGAGCGTCGCGGTGCTCGCGGTGAAGCCGACGCCGGAGACGGCGCGCGCATTGGAGGCACAGGCTCGCGAGGCGTTTCTACGGGTCGCCGATGATGCAGTCTACGCACGGCGCAATTCGGCAGTCGAACAGGAGCGGGCGATCAAACAGAGCGAACTGGACACCGAGATAGCGGTGGAAGAGAAGAAGCGCACGATTCGGGAGACGCAGATGGATGCGGAAGCCAGCGTCCGGCGCAAGAAACAAGAGATGCGCCAGAGCGATATCGAGGCCGATATCACGGCTGAACTGCGCCGCACCGAACTCGTCCAGGCAACCGCGGCGAATACGCGCACGCTGGCCGAGGCGGAAGCACATCGCATTGGAGCATTTGCACAGGCGATCCATTCGACAGACCCGCGGATCATCCAGGCGCTCGCCGCCATGGGGATGCAGCCCGGCCAGTTGATCGCTCAGGCGTTTGGCGGCATTGCGGAGCGCGCGGAGCGGATCGGACAGCTCAATATGTCGCCGGATCTGCTGCAGTCGCTGATGGCGCCGGCAGTCGTCGGGGGAAGTGGTCGTGAGCGCGCTTGATCGCAAAGTCATTCTGGTCACACGCAAGACGAGGTTCGAGGAACTCGTGAATCGTCATTTGACGGTCTCGCAGGCCAAGTTTTACGTCGAGCACTTGGGCGCGGACTTCGGGGACTATGAGGCGGAAAACGCCTCATACCTCCGGGCCCGGCGCACAGTGCTGGAGACTTTGGAGCGGCAGTGCCGGGTGCAGGTCATCGATCGGAATTTCTTGCCAACGTTTCTGTTTGGGCCGGAGGACATCGTTGTCGCCTTGGGCCAGGACGGCTTAGTGGCCAATGCGATGAAATATCTAGACGGCCAGCCGCTCGTGGGCGTCAACCCCGATCCGCGCCGTTACGATGGCGTGCTGCTGCCGTTTGCACCGAACGACTTGCATCGCATTCTGCACGAACTGCTATCGAGCCACCGCCCTCTAAAGACCGTCACGATGGCGAAAGCCGCATTGTCTGACGGCCAATCGCTGTATGCGGTCAATGACCTGTTCGTAGGCCCGAAATCCCATACGTCGGCGCGCTATGAAATCTCGTTGAGAGATCGCAAGGAGACACAATCCTCGAGCGGTGTCATCATTTCCACAGGCTTGGGATCGACCGCCTGGATGCGCAGTATACTGACCGGCGCCGCAATGCTGATGAAGGCGCAGGGGGATCAAGCGACGCCGCCAGCCTTCAGGCCGACTCCGTGGGATGCGCCATACTTGCGTTTCGCGGTTCGCGAACCGTTCCCGAGCGTCGCGACGCAGGCCACACTCGTGTGCGGCCAGGCCGATCAGCGCTCGCCGCTCATCATTCGCTCGCTGATGCCGGAGAACGGGGTGATTTTCAGCGATGGAATCGAAAGCGATTTTCTGGAGTTCACTTCGGGGATAACTGCGCGGATTTCGGTTGCGGAGAAGGTCGGGCAGTTGGTGCATTAGAGGAATTTGAGCTACACCGGATCGGCGGGGACGGCAGACGATGATTGGTTAGGAGCAAATCGGATGGTCAATCCGCAATTGGAAAAAACACTGATCGAAGACGTCATGGATACAACGCGACCTGGATGGCGGGTGCGCACATTTTCCGTGTGCAATCAGATTGCTGATGCCCTCGCGCCGGTTGTCTCGTATGTGGAGCGTCAAGTCGATGGCGGTGAAGCGCTCGCGGGCGAATCGTTCGGCTCGGTCGGCGTTGGATTGCGTAATGCCTGGTTGATTTCGGTGACAAACTCCTCAAGCGTGCGCTCGCCGTAGCCAACGTGATTCGCGAGGATCGTTCCATCGCGGCCGATGATGAACATGTGCGGAATGCTCGAAATGGAATAGCGGCCGGCAATCCAACCATTCGAGTCATCGACCAGATTGATCCGCCACGTGGAGGCCTGCTTTACGATCGCTCTAGCCGCATCCTTGTCTTTATAGCTAACCGCGAATATCGTGAGCTTTTCCTTGCCGACCAGTTTCTGGGTGCCTTCCAGGATCGGTAGCTCTTTTCGGCATGGCGCGCACCACGTGGCCCAGAAGGTCACAATGACGACCTTTCCGCGTTGACTGCTCAGCGGAACGCGTTCTCCGGTGACTAGATTGCGCGCCTTAAAGTCTGGAGCGATCGACCCGACAGCCGGGCCAGATGATGCTGCGGATATGCTCGTGGCATAGAGAACAGCCGAGAGACAGCCGAGGAAGGAAATCAAGCGGTAGTTCATCGTTGCGATCCATGCTTTGCCTGACGGTACATGTTACACATTAGTGGCGGGCGGGGCTCGGAACAAAGATTCCTCGGAGTCAGATGCCCGGAAAATGTGATCCCTTCACGGGCCCCGGAGCCCATGCTATCGACATCCGCGGATCGCCCGCGATATCGCAAATAGGACCATTAGCACTCAGCGATGACGCCGCTCTTGCGTAAGCGGGTAGCATCCGGGAAACTGCCGAAGCGAGACAAGGGAGCCGTGGCAGGCGACCAGGAAGTGGAGCAGTCCTCGGAGTCGGAATTTGACCCCACTGCGACCACTCGTGGTGTCGTCACCCAAAATCACGCTCCGGGCCGGAGTACGGAAGATGATCAGTTCATGAACACGGGAGCGCCGACGAGAGGCCGGGCATCTCATGAACGTCGGATTCAATGCCTTTTTATGAGCCGTCGGGAAAACCTTTCTGTGCCTTTGCTATCCTGCAGCGCCCAGAAAGCCGGAGGTTTACCATCCATGGCAAACCCCACTCGTCGCATGCGACGAGCCCGCGTTTTTCACGCCCCAGCCCATGATTTTGGGTGACGACGCCATGCAGATATCGGCGAGAGTCGCGAATTCCCCCAAAGGCTGCTCGAATTCCGCTCGCTACAACGCCGCTTGCGTAGCGCCCATCCCACTTGAGGAAAGGAGCACCGGATGTCTACGATAACTTATGCCGCTTGGGCCAGCCAAGGCAAAACCAAGGCCGCGGGACCGCCAATGAGAAGGAGCTTTTTATTAGACGATGGAGGTGGCATTTACAATGTCCTTTAGCAAGTTATCGATGAAAGGCAGAATGTCGCGATCCGTTCGGGTCGGGGCATCTCCGCTAGACAGTTAACCAAGGATAGCGGCTGAGAGTCATTGCGGAAGGCGCATCGGCCACATTTTTTATATGTGCCGAACGCCATGCCCAGGTACGCTACTGTGAGGTGAGCATATTCGACCATGCCGGCACCGATGTGAAAAACGACGCGATGCCCGTTCAAAACGTCCGTATCCCACCCGCCTGCGAACTCACCATCGCGCCCATTGTTTAAGCGGAACGACTCCCACATGAGCTGCAAAACCGGCTGGTCGAGCACTCGCCCAGCGCTGAGGGCCGCATCAAACGCCGCCAAGTCCATTGCATTCATGTTCAGGCCCACACCTCCGTGCTGGTAGGTCGGAAACAGGAGATTGATATCGTTCCAAAGCTTGCCATCAGAGGATGGCGAGCCGTCGCCGTCCGGTTGTCGCTCAATGTGAAAACGGTCGGCTTGCGGCACAAAGTTCATGTAGATCGCTACGCGATTTGGAACGACATCGAGCGAGTCCCCATATCGAGCCGATTGCATGCCGAGGGGTGCGAATACGCGCTTGCTGAGAAACTCCTCCAGGGGCCGTCCGGATATTCTCTCCACGATCATTTTCAGCAACAGGAATTCTGTTTGGTTGTAAGTCGATCTCTCGCCTGGTTCGTACAGTAGCGGGACGCTGGCGACTTTCTGCAGTGCTTCCTCTTGAGTGCTGGCTGTGATGAAATTCGCTGGTGCAGCTACCGGAGAGCCCGGGAAGATATCGGGGATACCGCTGGTATGGCTCAGACAGTTAAGAACCGTAATCTTGTTCCAAGAGGCAGGAAGTCCTGGTAGAAGTCTTGTGACACTATCGTCCAGACGGACTTTCCGTTCCTGAACGAGCAGGTACACCGCTGTCGCATTTGAATCCGACCTAGTATTCAGCGGCGATCGCATCGCAGAGCGTGCGGCCATTCAGCGGGAGCCTAAGCAGGGGGTCTTCAGAAATTGCCGAAGCGTAGCGCCGCAATCGCAGCAGGCTGCAGCCCTGCTATGGCCGCTCTGGAGTAGACAGTTTGGGCCTTCGACGGTCGGGTGTTGGCTTCCCTCAGTCGGTGGGGGCCGGCTCTGGCAATCCAGCAGGTTAAGATCGGCGCCTAGCTGTAGAAGGCCCTCGATGTGAAAACTAATTACTGAGGGAAACCGCCGGACTGCCTGCGAATCGTTGTTCAATATGTTGGCCGACCAAATCGGCGAAACTGCCTGTCGCGCTAACTGTGGTGTTCATCAGAACTACCGCTGCGTAGTCTCCCTTCGGATTAAAGAACGCGAAACTGCTGTATCCGCCAGTGGCGCCGTTGTGCCAGTAGCTTCCAGTTGCGGTGTTGTATAGCCACGCAAAAGCAATTTCCGTGCCAGCTCCGGCGTTGGCTCGAAGCTCGTGCGAAAGCGTGAGAGACGCGGCTATGGTCTGCGTCTTCGATGAGGGTTCTGGGCCCGTCATCACAATCCTTTCAGGATGTAGTTGTGCTTCGAGGTACGTGAGCATGTCGTCGGCGTTCGACCGGATGGCGCCAGCGCCGGCGAGCGCATCGAGGTCCCAAGCATGGGCAACCAGATGGTCTGCCCTGTGCCCCTCGATAAACCGCTGGTGCTGTTCTGCTGAGAGCGTGATGACGGTGTTCTTCAACGCGAGTGGCCCAGTGACTTCATCCAAGAGGAGAGCCGGGTAGGGCACGCCGGCGCGATTGGCGAGTGCCTGCCCCAACAATCCCACGCCGAGATTGCTGTAAAGAAAAGGAGGGTCGCCCACCTTTCCGAGCCCATGGCCGGAAAGAAATTGATAGAGGTTTGCTGCATGATAGTCCGCATAGGGATTGTTGGGGTCGGACGGTTTGAGATTATCGGGGAGTCGGGGCAAGCCAGAGTGCTGCGTTATCAGGTCGAGTAGCGATATATCGACGCCCCGCGGTGTAGCGACAGCGCCAACAGGCAACAAAAGTCGAACGGGCTCATCCAGCTTAACGATGCCTTGTTCAACCATTTGCGCGAATACCAGACCGGTGAAGGTTTTGGTAATGGAGCCGATCTCATAGATCGAATCGGATTTTGCGGTTCCGTATGCAAAAATTCGCCGCACACCTTTGCGCAGGATTCCAATCGTGAGGCCTGCTGAGGTCTCAGGGGCAAGAGCACCGCTAGTGAATGCTTGTTCCAAATCACTGCTGAGAACCGATTGCATATTGGCAACATCAACAGGAGGCATCGCCGCAGTGTGAGTAACAGGTGGCGGCGCCTCGGGCTTCGACTGTCTCGCAAGATTGAGAGGCAACGGAACGCCTTGATTCCAAGTTCCGGTCAACCTGTTGTGGTTGCGTGAGAGTTCTCCAGTCCAATGGCCATGAACGGTGGGAACATCAAACGATAATTTTCCGTTGCCGTACTCGACATTCGAACAGGCTAGATTGAATGCTCCTTGATCGATGCTATCGATGGCGCAGAGCTCTCGGTCCAGGTTATCGCTCGTCACAGTGATCCGGATTCGGAGCGACTGAGACCCTGTTTGCAATGTTCCTAGCCAGATACCATCGACTGGCGAGGGTATCGCGGCAGGGACAAAGCTATCCCGAGTAAACCTAAGCGGCGTCGGATTTCCTTGAGTCCAAGTTCCGGTCAATGTCGCGCCGTCGTTGTCGACGGATCCTTTCCAACTCCCGCGCACGACTGGGACGGCGAAGCTGAGAACCTGCCCATCGCGATGAAAATCGGTACATGGAAGTCCCGATGCCCCTTGGTCCGGACTGTCTAGCGTGCCAATAAGACTCCCATCCGATGCGACCGTGATGTGCAGTTTGAGATGTAGCGGGCCTAGTGAGCCGACGAAGTCACCGTGGATCTTGGGCGTTTCCTGTGCTGAGGTGGACAGCGAGCCGGCACCAGCCGCTGAGATCGGAAGAGCACACGTCTGAACTCCAGTC
>OBLW0100001572.1_pt1 | contig 19105 bp, 17 predicted proteins | sample 1520161 | NCBI WGS metagenome assembly OBLW01 (sample SAMEA3539309, study PRJEB22396) | soil metagenome | biome: tundra; feature: field; material: soil | place: USA | collected 2010-05 | depth 0.15 m | reverse complement strand
GGCGGCTGGAGGCAAGGACGATTCGCCATGGCGGCGATCTCTGGCCTCTTCACACACCTGAGGAATTGTGCGATTGGGTGATTGCTGATTGGTGCGATTTTTCAATCGCTCAATGACTCAATCGCCAAATCGCTCAATTCGTCTTATTGATACGGAATCATGCGCTTCACTTTGCGCTTATCTCCGTCACTCACCAGCGCCGGAGATCCCAGATTCCGTTTGCGTTTCTTGCTCTTCGACGTCAGAATGTGCCGCAGGTGCGACCGCCCCCGCTTCACCTTCCCCGTCCCGGTTACCTTGAAGCGCTTGGCAGCGCCCTTGTGCGTTTTCAATTTCGGCATAAAGTCCTCAGAAAACAGCCGTCAGCTTTCAGCCATCGGCTGTCAGTTTCACTTCATTCTCGCAGAATGTCAGATGACCGCCCAGGCGAGACTTGTCTTTCAACAACTACATATACTTGTCATTCCGACCCTGAGCAAAGCGAAGGGGGAGGAATCTGCTTCGTTCCTACGACGCGGGCTTGGCGACCTGCGCCGGAGGAGCACTCTCGCTGGGCGCACTCTGCACCGCAGCCTTGTGCTTTTCTTCCTTCTGCTTCTCTTTCTCTCGTTCCTTCTCCGTCTTCTTCGGCGCCAGAATCGCGTGCAAAGTATTTCCTTCTTGCCGGGGACGGAACTCCACGATGCTGTGCGGTTCCACGTCCTTGATCAGCCGCTCCAGAATCTGGCGGCCGAGGCTGGTGCGCGTCATCTCGCGCCCGCGGAAGAAAATGGTCGCCTTAACCTTGTCGCCTTCATCCAGAAAACGCAGTACATGATTCTTCTTCGTCTCGTAATCGTGGTCGTCCACATTGATGCGGAACTTGACCTCTTTTACGGTGATCGTTTTCTGGTGCTTCTTGGCTTCGCGCTCTTTCTTTTCCTGCTGGTAGAGATACTTCCCGTAGTCCATAATGCGGCACACGGGAGGCTGCGCGGTAGGCGAAATCTCAACCAGATCCAGATTCTTGCTTTTGGCCAACTTGAGCGCTTCGAAGGGAGGCATGACGCCAATTTGTTCACCTTCGTCTCCGATCACGCGAATTTCGCGAGCTCGAATGCGGTCATTGGTTCGAATAAAACGTTTGTCGATACGGCCCTCCGCGCTCTAAGCGACTGAGAATAAAGAATTATAACATGAGGATTCTCGGCGAATGTCCACCCCGCTGCGACTTTCCTCGACCCGGCATTTTTGCCCTGGCAATCTCTTGTGCGTTCGCGATTCCATTCCGACCGCCAGTTGCGCCACAATACAACCTGGATCCTTATTCTGTGGAGGCGTAGACGGCTGCTTCTCATTACGCACCATACGAGGTCATCTTCACATGTGCAGAAACATCAAGACTCTTTTTAACTTCGATCCGCCCGTCACCGACGACGAAGTCGGCGCCGCCTCGCTCCAGTTCGTTCGCAAAATCACGGGCTTCAACAAGCCATCGAAGGCGAATGAAACCTTATTCCTCGCTGCGGTGGACGACGTAGCCGCTATCTCGACGCGACTGTTGCGTTCCCTCGAAACCACCGCACCGCCCAAGAATCGCGAGGAAGAAGCCGCGAAAGCAAAAGCCCGTGCGGCGGAGAGATTCGGGATTTAGCTAGGGAGTTCGTCCAACACCTTCGGCCGAGCAAATCGCTAAGGAGCAGGGCACGGAACCCCTGCTTAGGGCGTTTCCCAGTCGACCGAGTAGACATCTCGCGTCCCGGTGTCGCGCAGCAGCAGCGGCGAATCGTCCGGCGCGAGCGACAGACACCCACCGTAGCGGCCGGTCGTCGCGAGACTCTTCAAATCCGCCACCTGTTCAATTCTGCGATCTCGGATTCGAATTCGGACGACCGCGTCCTTTCCCCGATTGTCCAGGACGTACACGTACTGTCCATCACGGGACCAGTTCAGCCAACCCAACGATCCGCTCGCAAGCTCGCTCCATTTCCGAGTCTGAAAGTCAAACAGCAGAAGCTTCATCGAGTCGGCGGAGAACGCGGAAATGTACCGGCCATCCGGCGACCATCGCGGCGAGTAGAGCCCTTGCGAGTCCGGCAAGTCCGAGACCTGGCGGCTCGCCACGTCGAGCACGTGGATCGCAGACGAAGGATCGTTCGATTCATTGCCGAATACGATCTTGCTCCCGTCCGGCGACCAGTTCGGATCCAGTTGCTGGCGGGCATCGTCCGGCATCAGTTGCCGCGGACTTCCGCCCTCCGATGCGACCTGGTAAATCCGCGCCGGCTTTTCTGAACTCACCTCAAATTCAAAGAAAATAATATTCTTGCCGTCGGGCGACCAGCGGGGCAGCACGGCATACGTCGGCGGATACGTCAGTTGCAGGCGCTCGCTCCCATCCAGCTTGCTTCGCCACAGCGTTCCCTCGCGGTAAGAAACGTAAGTCACCCACTGGCCGTCTTTCGAGAAGGCAACATATTCTGCCGAAATACCACCGAGAAAAGGGAAGAACTGACCGGACTTCGCGTCGTAGCGCATTAGTTCCCCGCGGTAAGTCTGACCGATCACAAACAGCTTCTTGCCATCCTTGCTGGGCAGTGGAGACGACAACGACAGCGGGCTCGAAGTCAACGCAATCGGCTTCGGTTCAGAGTGCAGAAAGCTGCCTTTCTGCGGAAGCGCCCAGATCTGATTCTTCGATTGAAAAACGAAATACTTCCCGTCGGCCGTCCACTTTCCGCAACACTCGTCGGGCGGATCGTGCCATCCCGCCAGCAAGCGATGCAAGCCAGTCCCAGCGGACGAAACTTCCCACGCCAGTTGCTGCCCGAGCGTTCCGGCGCTCTCCGAACTATCAAATCGCAGGTAGCTGCTGTCCGCCGACCAACTGATATTTTTGATGTCCCCCTTCACGCTAAGCAGCTTGCGGGACTCCGTCCCGTCCGCCTTCGCCAGAAACAGTTCGCTCAAGTCGCTGTAAGCCAGCGTCTTGCCGTCAGGAGACCAAGCGGCAGCCTCTGCGATGTTTCCCAATCTGCGGGGAGACCCGCCCAAAATCGCCAGACTCCAGAGTGGACCACGCGGAGGTGCGCCCTCACCATCCACCACCAGAAGTTCCGACCCATCCGGCGACAGGTCCACCGGAACCATGTCAGGAGACGGCATGATCGGCATCCTCCTCGGCTCCCCGCCCGAGACCGACATCTCGGCGACCCCGTGGGGCGCGAAGCTGCCTGAGTTTCCCGCGCCGATGCCAAGGTAGAGACGCGAGCCGTCGGTTCCGATCAGAGACTTCGGCGCGCCATCATGCGTGAGCTGAACGTAATTGGAAACTTTGGGAACGGCTGCGGGCTGCATCCAGAGATATCCAAGCGCCACCGCGGCGGCCGTGACCAACAATGCGCCTGCAATGAAAGCGGTGGGTGGGCGGTGGGGCTCGTCTCTCTGCGCGCCGTCTTTTTTGATCGGCGCATGCTTGGTTGGCGAATGGATCGCATGCGCACCGCTCGGCGCAGTGATCGCCGAATCCGAGAGCGATTCCAGCGCAAACGCCAGATCGGACGCCGACTGGAACCTCTGTTCCGCATTTTTCTCCAGACAGCGCAGCACCACCCGCTGCAATGCCACCGGGGTCTCCGGCGCAAGCTCCGAAATGGGCGCAGGATCTTCGTTGAGAATCGCGCTCATCGTATCGGCCGATGTAGGCCGCTCAAACGTCCGCTTCCCCATCACCATCTCGTAAAGAATGGCTCCAAACGCAAAGATGTCGGTGCGATGGTCGGTCGCCAGTCCCCGCACCTGCTCGGGCGACATGTAGCCGACCGTTCCCATTGCCACACCCGGCATGGTGAGCGTGGGTGCGGCGTGCGTCGGCGATTCTCTGGGTTGAACAACTTTGGCCAGCCCAAAGTCCAGAATCTTGATCCGTTCATCCTTGGTGACGAACAGATTGTCGGGCTTCAGGTCGCGGTGGACGATCCCTTTTTCGTGGGCCGCGGCGAGGCCGTGCGCAATCTGCACTCCGTAGTCAATCGCCTTGCGCAACGGCAGCGGCCCGCGCCGCACACTCTCGGCCAATGTCTTGCCTTCGAGCAACTCCGACACCAGATACGGAACGCCCGCGTACGTTCCCATCTGGTACACCGCAAGAATGTTGGGATGATTCAACGCCGCGGCCGCTTTCGCTTCCACCTCGAAGCGATGCAGCCGGCCTGGTTCGGACGAGACCAACTCCGGCAGTACCTTGATCGCGACGTCGCGTTCCAGCCGCGTATCGCGCGCGCGATACACCTCTCCCATGCTCCCCGCACCCAGGGGCGTGAGAATCTCATACTGGCTCAGTCTTGTGCCAGGAGCTAGGGGCATTTGTGCGGCAATTATAGTCCCCATGCAAAACGCCGCATCCGGCAAAAAGGTCGCCGCCGCAGCGGAAAAGGGTTTGCTGAAATTCACAACGCGTGACACTCACTTCGGTGGGCGATCTAAATCTCCGGATTTCCTTGACATGCGCGGAAGGCCCTTGTAATCTCGCCAACCATCGCCGCGAACGCGATTGCGGTTGCCGTCCGAATGGAGACCCCTTGAGGCTACTACTGGAAACGCGCGATGTTGGCCGAGTTACGATTGTGCGCTGCAAGGGACGCCTTGTTTCTGGCAGCGAAGCGGAAGGCTTGCGCGCTCACGTCACCTGGATCCTGCGCGACCGGCGCTCAATCGTTCTGCATCTTGGCGAAGTGGTGTTCATCGACAGTAGCGGATTGGGAACCATGGTGCGCACCCTGACCAGCACGCGCCAGGTGCATGGCGACTTGAAACTCTGCGACGTGCCCGAGTCGATTCGCAAGGTGCTGGAGCTTTCCCACTTGCATAAACTGTTTGACTCCCACGAAACGGAAGATCACGCGGTGGCTGCGTTCTATCGCGCGCCCGTGCAGGCCGAGAAGGCGGTCTCCCTGGGACGAAGCGTGTTGTGCGTCGACCGCAATGCCGACGTTGTCACGTACGTGCGCGAACTGTTGCGCCGAGCGGGATACGACGTTCACACCAGCAACAATCTGCGCGATGCGCTGATCTTGATGCGAGTCTCCTGTTTCGATTTGCTGCTGGTGGGCGCCGAACTCAGCGCCTCGCCCGCGACGGAAAAGTCGTTCCGCGATCTATGCGCTGCTGTTCCGCTCATCGAACTGGGAAGCGAGTTCTCCACGCTCGACGCCGGCGAAGCGGCGACAGCTCTGCTGGAAAAGATCGCCGTACAACTGCAACCCGCATCGTAAAGGTAGCGCCGCCGTCCCGGCGGCTGTCGTGGCGGCGTCTCGCACGCGCGTCCCCCGAAGCGGAAGGTTTTTGGTTGGGCAGGGGAAGTTCTTGGGTGGCGCAGCGCTTCAAGCGCTGCGATAGGAGCACACTAATAGGGCTCGGGCTTTAGAGTGTGCGTAAGAACTACTCTTCCGCCCCGCCGGGGCTCGCTCATCTCCCACTAACCACCCACGGCTTACGCCGTGGGCTGCATTCTTACGCCGCTTCGCGGCTAAAATCTGAAGTCTTATTCCACCACACCGTCGAAACTGTGGTTCTCACGCACACTCTTTAGCCCCTGAGGTCCTTCGCAGGCCTTCAACAGCCCAAGTCCCGAAATCTTGTCAAGGGGGTAAAACCACCCGATTCAGGCTATCCTCCTGCCTGCAAAGCAAATAGATTCCTGGCAAAATGTCCACTTCACCGGGTCCAAATTGATAAAATAGATATATAGAGTAAAATTTCTGAAGGGAACCAAAGGCGCATACACGCCGCGTACCAACGGCAAAGCCGAACGCTTCATCCAGACCGCCATCCGAGAATGGGCCCACGCTCGTCGTTACGAAAACTCAGCCGAACGTCGTTTCGAACTGCAACCCTGGACTCACCGCTACAACTGGCATCGTTCTCATGCTAGCCTTGACCAGAAACCACCCATCAGCCGTTTCGACCTCGATGTCAACAACCTCTTGCGACACCACAGCTAAAGCCGGATGCTCTTGTGGCGTCGGGCGGCACGACTGAAGGTCGTGCCCTTCCCCAGGTCGTTGATGGAGAGTGAGCCTCGGGCGGCACACTGAGCAGCGATGGGTGTAGAGCCGCCGTCTCGGCGGCTGTCGCGGGGGCGTCCCGCCCGCAGCGCGTGCGAGGCCAAGATGGCCTCGCTACAGCCGGCAGGATGCCGGCGCTACTGGTTCTGGGCTTACTTGCTGTCGGGGTCGTGGTCGACTTCGCCCGCACTTCGGAGAGTGACTTGGTCGTGCGAGAGCGCGCCGCTTTTTGGTATCCGCGGAGTCTCGGCGTGAGGGTCGGGCTTCGGTTCTGCAGGCGGCTGCGCAACTTGGTGGACGTCGGCCGGGTGAACGCTGTTGATTGGAGTAATCATGTTTGGTCTCCTAAGAGATAGCATCGGCAGAAGACGAAGAATCTTTAGGCGAGTTTTGGCGGGATTGGTGATCTTTGGTAAGGGTTACCGAAGCGAATTCAAAGAACCAGAAGCTCACTCCTTCTCTCGGGCATTTTGCTTACGTGCCCAATCTGCATGCCCGGCGTAACATTCGGGCATCGCGGGTGGCCCGGTCATCGACCGTCTGATGATCTGTCTTTTGGGAATTGCATTGTGCGACTCTTGAGCGCCTTGCCACTTGGACCTGACGGCGCTTCGAACCCGATGCGGCTGCGGGTTGGCTCTGCGGGGCTCATGAGTTCGCGGATTGCCTCCATCAAGTCCTGGATATCGGCGTCATGACTCTTCAGCCGGTGTTCGAGTTCCGCCAGTTTCGTCAGGATGCGGCGGTTCCCGGCGATGGCGCGACGCATACGCACAAAAGCAAGAACTACAAACACGCTCATTTCGATGGCGCGTTCGGAGTTCAGCACTGTCGCCGCCATGATCGCGCCGTGTTCGGTAAAGGCGTAGGGACGATAACGCAAGCCGCCGTGTCCTTCACTTGAGATCACATTTTGTGATCTCAAGATTTTGAGTTCGTGCGGGGAGAGTTGAAAGCGGAAGGCGAGAGGAAAGCGTTTCGCATTGCGCTTGACCTGCTGGTTCAGGTGCCGGACTTGTACGCCATATAGTTCGGCGAGGTCGGTGTCGAGGATGACTCTCTGCCCACGAAGAACGAAGATTTTCGAATCGACTTTTCTTGCCACTACAATCGCTGTCTTGGCCATATTTTGAAGCTCGTTCCAAACTTGAGATCACAAATTGTGATCTCAAGTCTTCGAGAAAAGATCAGCAGCAGGATAGCAGCCAGCAGGATGTTGGAGCACCGCGAAAGTACACTCTTAACCGCCTGCGAGTGCCCTTAGGGAATAACGTTATGACACAAAGACCCACAACCATCCTCCCCGACTAGGGGCGTGCCAGTTAACTGCCCGAAGACGCGGAGCCGGTCAGTTGCTTCAAGTAATCGCTCCCGAGGGTTCGCGCAGGCAGATATCTACTTGCTGTTAGACTTTGACCATGAAAGCGCTTGTCCTCACCACTTTGTCAGGCCTCGATGGGCTCGTGATCCAGGATGTCCCCGAACCTACCCCGACGGCGGGCCAGACGGTGGTGCGGGTCGGCGCGGGTGGGCTGAATTTTGCGGATGTGATGACCACTAAGGGAGGCTATCCGGGAACGCCGCCACCGCCGCTGGTGGTGGGGCGGGAATTTGCCGGAGTCGAGGAGAGCAGCGGACGGCGCGTCATGGGATATGCGCAGTGGGCCGCTTTTGCCGAGAAGACCTCCGCGTATTCCAACATGGTTTGGACTGTTCCTGATCGCTGGACAGACGAAGAGGCCGCCGCTTTTCCGGTCAATTACTTCACGGCATACCTGGGATATTGGCAGGCTGGCATGACCGAACCTGCCGCCGCTGGGAAGAACCATCGTGTGCTGATTCACGCCGTGGCAGGAGGAGTGGGGACTGCGGCCGTGCAGATTGGACGGTTGCTCGGCGTCGACATGTACGGGACATCGTCGTCTGACGAGAAACTTGCGCGCGCGAAAGCGCTTGGCCTGCAGCACGGCATCAACTACAAGCAGCACGACTATGAAGAGACGGTGAAGAACCTGACCCACGGCGAAGGCGTCGATGCAGTCTTCGAAATGTTGGGCGGAGAGCATACGGCCAAAAGCCTGCGTTGTCTGCGGGATTTTGGACGGGTCATTCAGTACGGGACCGCAACCGGCAAGCAGCCGCAACTTGATGTGCGGGCGCTCTACGCGAAGTCGGCCAGCGTGCAAGGGCTGTGGCTGACGTATCTGTCGCAGAAGGCCGAGATCATGGGGCCGGCGTGGAAGCAACTCTCGGTCTGGATCGCGGACGCGAAGCTTACTCCGCAGGTCGGACAAGTGTTCCCGCTGGAGCGCGCCGTCGAAGCGTACAAGCTGCTGCAGGATGGGAAGAACTATGGGAAGGTTGTGCTGAAGATCAGGTGACCTTGGGTCTTAGGATGCTCTTTCGCCCCTCCGAGGGGGGCTTGTTTCGCCGCTCCGCAGCTTGGAATCAGGCCACCGGTCACTTCACCGTCGCTCGAATACCCAGTTTTCGCTCACCAGGAAATTGGCCAGCGAGCACAGCGTGATTGCGATTGCGTTGGCGACGAGGTAGTTCATGTGGCCTTGGCCGACCATTACTTTCATCAGGGCCAGGTTGCCGAGGATGGAAACTGCTCCGTTCGTCAGATTGAAGCGCAGGAGTCGCGGCAGCGAACGACGCCAGCGCGGATGCGATCCATTCGACTTCGTTCTATCCACCCAGGTGAACTGTTCGTGCCAGACGAAGTTGTGGACCACCGCCGCCTCCACTGCGATGGCAGTCGCGGCGAGGTAGTTAAAGTGGAGCACCGTCTTCAACAGGAACAGAGCAGTGAACTGCACCGCGATTCCCATGCCGCCGACGAGATTGAACTTGCACCATCGCACGATCGTTGAGGGCGGGACGTCGTGTCTTCCCGGATTCGCCGTCATCCTCACTGTCATTGCGGGATCCTTTCTTTGCGGTAGAGGCGGATGGCGTTCTGCAGAGTGAAGACGACGACCATCAATGCCATACCGGCGAGGCCAATCGCTCCGCCCACGTCGAACAGGCGGTAGATCCCACCGAACAGACGCACCATCGGTTTCCAGAACAGGGCCAGGTTTCCGACCGCGAGCAGAATGCGCAGTTCGGTCGGGCCGAAGCGCCAGAACGAGATTCGGAATTCACCGAGAGCGTGAGTCGCGAGGTACGATTGGATTGAGAGCATCAGGAACGCGACGAGCAGGCCCATGGCGATCCAGGGATGCATGTATCCGGAGAGGGCGAGGCCGCCCATCAGGGCAAGCCCGCCGAAGCTGTCGACCATGTGGTCGACGTAGAAACCGTAGCGCGGGCGCAGGCGCTGGCGGACCCGCGCGAGCGTGCCATCGAGGGAGTCGCCGAGCCAGTTGAGCGCGAGGCAGGCGATTGTGCCGAGAAGAGCGTAGCGGTTCCAGGCGGCCAGGGCATAGAAGGCTCCGGCGCCGATCTGGGCGGCCAAGCCCAGAGCTGTCAGGTGGTCGGGGCCGATGCGATCGGGAATGCGGGCGGCCAGCCAGAGCAGGGCGCGTTTTTCGGCAGCGGCGACCCAGCTTTCCTGGACGCGGAGCATGTCGGGGAAGGGATGGCGAATATCGAGAAGGACGCGCGGGTTGATCTGTTCACAGAATTCGGTCAGGGTTTGGGAATTGGGAGTTGCCATGGCTGCCTCCGCTTTTCGCTTCATGCTGCTCACGCGTCCAACTTCGCCCAAACAGGGGCGCGGAGCAATACACGGGGGATCAAGCCGGTGTCAAACGAAGGTCAGGCGACAAACGATTGAAAGTATGGGAAATAGGTGGCGAGATCAATGCGCAGGGCAGGCGAAGGGGGACGCCCTTCGGACAGCCGCTGGGACGGCGGCGCTACTTGGCTTCGCGGATGGAAGCGGCGAGCTGCTCAGCCGACCAGACAATCTGGTCTGGAGTGATGACCGCGGGGGGAGCTAGAAGAAGGTGGTCGCCAGAGATGCCGTCGACGCTGCCTTGCATGGGATAGACGAGCAGGCCGCGTTTCAGGGCGGTGTTGGCGACGCGTGCGGCGAAATTTTGGTCAGGGGGGAAGGGGCGCTTGCTCGATTTGTCGGCGACGAGTTCTACGGCCCAGAGCAGGCCGATGCCGCGAACGTCTCCTACCGACTCCTCGTTACGCAGGCTTTCGAGGGCCTGTTTGAATCGCGCGGCGGTGGTGCCGGGCCGGGTGGAGTCGGCGGCTTCGACTAAGTTTTTCGCTTGCAGATGACGCAGGACGGCGCGTCCGGCGGCTAGAGAAATCGGGTGAGCGTTGTAGGTGAAGCCGTGGAGGAATGCGCCTGAGCCTGCTGCGATGGCATCGACGACTTTCTTGCTGGCGATTACTGCGCCGAGTGGGGCGTATCCGCTGGAGAGTCCTTTGGCGGTGACGAGGACGTCGGGCGCGAGATTCCAGTGTTCGATTGCGAAGTTGCGGCCGGTTCGGCCCATGCCGGTCATGACCTCGTCGGCTATAAGCAGGACGCCGTGACGTCGGCAGATTTCGGCGACACTTTGCAAATATCCCGGGGGAGGAACCACAGCGCCGAGAGTCGCGCCGCTGACCGGTTCGAAGATGAAGGCGGCAGCCTCGCCATTCGTGCCTTCGATGGCACGGTCCAGTTCGGCGGAGTATTGCTGGCCGCAGTTGTGGCAGCCGTCGGTGCAATCGAAGACGCAGCGGTAACAGTAGGGCATGCCGACGTGGGGGAACTCGCGCACCATCGGGAGATACATATCGCGTCGGCGCTTATTGCCCGACACCGACAAGGCGCCAAGAGTCGAGCCGTGATAGCTCTGCTGGCGGCTGAGAATCTGGTGGCGAGAGGCTTGTCCGATTTCGACTTGATACTGGCGAGCCAACTTGAGTGCGGTCTCGATCGATTCGGAGCCGCCGCAGGTGAAGTAGACAGCGCCTCCGCAAAAATGTTCTCCGGCGAACGCTAGTAATTCTTCGGCGTACTGTTCGGCGACCGGGGTGGTGAACTGGCTGGTGTGGACGAACTCGAGTCCCGCTGCCTGTTCGGCCATGGCGGCGGAGATTTCCGGGACGCCGTGGCCAACGAAGTTGACGGCGGCGGAGCCAGAGAGATCGAGGTACTTCTTGCCTTCGGCGTCCCACACGTAGACGCCTTCCCCGCGGACGGCTGAGAGGAAGTCTTTGCGAAAGGATCGGCGGAGAACTGCGGACCTGAGTCGATCTTGCGTCTGCACCGTTGAGTGGAGCACGGACGAATTATCTCAAAACGGAACTGTCATCCGCTGGTTTGCAATGCGATTCCGAATGATCAACAGGGAAGGGTCGAAGGTTCCTATAAGATTGTGATTCCGGCGCCCCGCCCATGACGAAACTTCTGCGCTTCTTCCGGCCATCGCACCAGCACACGGCGTTCTCAGCGACCCTGCTGCTGATTTCGGCAGTCATGCTGTCGCGGGTGATCGGGTATGCGCGGGATGCGTACATTGCGTGGTCGTACGGGGCGGGTGGGCAGACGGATGCCTATGTGGCGGCGTTCACGCTGCCGGACTTCCTGAACTACATTGTGGCCGGGGGTGCGGCTTCAATCACGTTCATTTCGATCTACACGCGCTTTCTGGCGGAGAAGCGCGAGGCCGATGCACAGAAGACGTTTTCCATCATCATCACGGTGATGACCGCAGTGATGATTGTGGGGACGATTGCGACGGAGATTTTTGCGCCGCAGTTTGTGCGCTGGTTTGTGAAAGGGTTTTCGCCGGACAAGATCGAGCTGTGCGTTCACCTCACGCGGATTCTATTGCCGGCGCAGATATTCTTTTATGTGGGCGGAGTGGTCTCGGCCGTGCTGCTCTCGCACCGGCTGTTTCTGTTCCCCGCATTTGGGCCGCTGATTTACAACGTGTTCATCATTCTCGGTGGAGTGCTGGGCGGACGGCATTTCGGGATCGCTTCGCTGGCCTATGGAGCGCTGATTGGGAGTGTGGCTGGTCCGTTTCTGGCGAGCGTGATTGGGGCGGCGCGCATTGGGACGGGGTACAAGCCGTCGTTTGATGTGACGAATCCGGCGTTTCGCGAGTGGGTGAAGCTGTCGGTACCGCTGATGCTGGGTGTGTCGCTGGTGACGGCGGATGATTGGATTCTGCGGCATTACGCAGCGAGCGGCGTGGGCGACATTACGCGGCTCACGTTTGCGAAGCGGCTGTTCGCGGTGCCGATTGCAGTGTTGGGGCAGGCTACGGGGCAGGCATCACTGCCGTTTTTCGCGCGGCTGTTTAACGAGAAGAAGCTGAAGGAGTTTGCCGTCACCGTGAACGATTCGGTGTATCGCGTGTCGGCGGCGGCGTTACTAGCGACTGGGTGGATGATGGTGGCGGCTCTTCCGTTGATCGATCTGGTGTACCGGCGGGGAAAGTTTCTGTTCGGGGACACGCAAACGAGCGCGATTTATTTCTTCTGGTTTTCGCTTTCGCTGGTGTTGTGGTCGGCGCAGGGGCTGTATGCCCGCGCGTTTTATGCGGCCGGGGATACCCTGACGCCGATGGTGGCAGTCACAGTGATCACGGTGGCGTCGCTGCCGATCTACTCGTTCTTGTTTCATGCGTTCGGAGTGGTGGGGCTGGCGTGGGCGTCGGATATTGGGATTGGAGTAAATCTGCTCGCCCTGGCGTTGCTGCTGCACCAGCGGAAACTGGTCTCCCTCGGGGAGTTGCGCTGGGGGGAGTTGGGGAAAGCGGCGGTGGTGGCGCTGGTGGCAGGAGGGATCTGCTTTGAAGTGTCGAAGGTGGTACCGGTTGCAACCGCCGGCCAGGGCAGCCGGGTGGCGGATCTGACGCAACTGGCGTTGGTGTCTGTGACGTGGGCGGCGGCAGTGGCAGCGGGGCTGTGGTTACTGCGCTCGGAGTTGCCGGGAGACTTGCGGCGGCGCAAGGGGGCGGTGTATCCGTCGGTGGCTCAGGGGGAGAGCAAGGAGATTCTGGGGGCGGGGACACAGCCGTAAGAATGCGTCTCGGGTCTGTGATCTTAGTCTTTAGGGTTTGCGCCTTCGTCTATACTCATTCTCCGGTGCACCAATGACGACCGCGATCAAGCCCGTTCCCATCCAAGCTTTCGTCGAGGGGCTGCGGCAATTGCCCGAATCGGCCTTCGGTCCGACTGAGCCAGTTCGGCGCTTTCTTCAGGAGATGCCGGTCGACGCTGATTCGCTTGCTCCCTACCTGAACTGGGACCGGCAGCATTACACGCGAAATCTGATCGACCGGACGCTGCTCTACGAGTTGATGGCCATCTGCTGGGAGGTCGGGCAGGCGAGTTCGGTGCACAATCATCGCGACCAGAATTGCTGGATGGCGGTGCCAATCGGACGCTTGCAGGTGGAAAACTTCCATCTTGTTCATCAGGATTTGCAGGGGGCGACTTGCAGCCTGGAACCCACTGACACGGTCGAGATGAATATTGCCCATCCGTGCGCCGTAGATCCCGCCGATCCGGTTCATCGCGTGGTGAATCCGTGGGCATTTAGCCAGCGCGCGGTCAGCCTGCACGTGTACTCGCGGCCCTTCGATAGCTGCGTGGTTTACTCGCCGGAACAGGGTACGTGCGGGGAAATTCAGCTCCACTTCAACACCGAATACGGCAAACCGAAGTAACTCCGCCGACCCATCGACAGCTTCCGTGGCCGCTCGTGTCTCGCTACCATTTTGCCAGGGGCGAAATATGAAGCGATTGCTCGGGTGGCTGGTGGCGAGTTTCATTCTGGTGGTGGCTGGTTCCTATGCGTGGACGCACATGCAGCGTGGATCGGCCGTGCCGAGAACAGAACAGGCTGCCGTGGCCGAACCGACGTATGCAGAGGCGCAGGAGGCTCAGAAGACAGTCAACGTTACTGGACCGCTGGCCGACTACATGGCGCGCATGAAGCCGGGCAACGTGGAAACCCTGCAACCTACCGTGTATAAGTCAACTCCCTCCGATCACGTGGGAGGATCGCCAGTGGGCACGAGCAACGGGATTCTGCATCAGACATTTGGGGTTGCCGGCGTTGTGAGCCTGCTCTTTGAGGTTCCTGCGCACGCTGCCACTCCGCACCTGCGGGGAACCTACCGGTCATTTGTAAAGCAGGCTGGAACGGAATCGCGCGACGCGACCGCAGACGTTGAGTTTCTTTTGTTGAACGAGCAGCAGTATGGCGATTTTCTTGCAGGACGTGCAAGCGAAGCCGTCTTTTCCGCCGAGGACGCTCACGATCAGGAAGTAAACACCAGCTTGCCTCCGACGATCAACAAGCCCGCCAAGTACTATCTGGTGTTCCGCAACAACTCGCACGGCGGGGGCAAGAAGTTCGTGCAGGCTGACTTCCAGCTCGATTTCTAGAGGCTTTTCTGCTGCTACACTGAACGGGTTGCCCCCGCGCAAGAAATCACCGGATCCCACCTCGCCCGCGGCACCTTCGAGCGAAAAAGCCGCGACGGGCGCTCCGTCTCAGGGAACTTCCGCCCTCGGCAGGATCTATCTCATCGACACGATGTCATTTATCTTCCGTGCCTATCACGCCATGGCACGGCAGCGGCCCATGACGACCAAGACGGGGTTGCCGACGGCGGCAATTTACGTCTTTGTGAACATGCTGCGCAAACTGCGCGAGGATTTTCATCCTGAGTACCTGGCCGCGGTGTTTGACGTCGCTGGACCCACCTTCCGCGATGAGCAGGCGGAAGCTGTGACCAGCATCCGCAAGTTCGACATCAAGACGCAAACCTTCACGGAAGTGGAATACAAGGGGTACAAGGCTAATCGCGCTGCGATGCCGGAAGATCTGGTGCAGCAGGTACCGTACATTCGGCGGGCGCTGGAGGCGTACCGGATTCCGATCCTGGAGGTAATCCGTTTCGAAGCGGACGATGTGATTGGCACTCTGGCTCGGAAGGCGGCCGAAGCTTCGCATCCGGTGTATGTCGTTTCCAGCGACAAAGACATGATGCAGTTGGTGAATGACAAAGTGCAGATTCTGAATCCGCCGAAGGACAATCTGATCTGCGATGCGGCGAAGGTGGAAGAAATTCTCGGCGTGCCCCCGGAGCGTGTGATTGATGTGATGGCGCTACGAGGCGATGCGATCGACAACATTCCCGGCGCACCGGGCATCGGCGATAAGGGTTCAGTCGAGATCATCAAGCGTTTTGGAACCGTGGAGCAGGCGCTGGAGCGGGCTTCGGAAGTTGAAAGGAAAACTTACCGCGAGTCGCTGTTGAACAATCGCGACACGATTCTGTTCAGCAAGAGCATGGCGACCATCGATACGAACGTTCCCATCGAGCTGGATGTGGAAGCCATGCGCGCGGGAGATCCCAACCAGGACGACCTGCGTGCGCTCTTTACTGAGCTGGAGTTTACTTCTCTGCTGAAAGAGTTGCTGCCGGTGGTTGAGGTGAGCGGGACCCGGTACACGGAGGCGACGTCGGCTGCGGATGTTGAGGGCATCGTTAAGGCAGTCGCGCCGGGCGGTACGCTTGCGGTAGCGGTCGAGCAGGTGGTGCCAGCTAAAGCGCCAGAGGAGGAAGAAAAAGAAGAAGAGCCTCTGGAAGCTCAAATGTCCTTGGGTGGCATGGGGGGATCGATACCTGCGGCGCCGCCCGAGCCCGCGGCACGGCGCGTTTCCATTTCGGCGGCGGCGGGGTCGGCCACCACTGTCAAGCTGGATTCCAGCGGCGCTGCCGACAGACTGCGGTCTGTGCTGACGAATGCTGAGGTGCCGAAGGCGCTTCACGACTACAAGGCGGCAATTCACGCGCTGGATCCGCTCGGGATTTCTCTCGCTGGCGTGCGGCACGATCCGATGCTGTATTCCTATTTGCTCGACCCGACGTACTCCTCGCACCGGCTGGCCGAAGTGGCTCTACGGCGGTTTAACTTGAAGCTGGCTGAGGAACTTGCCGAGTCTGCCGACATTACCGGACGGCTGTCTGGAGCGCTGCGAAGCGAAGTGGAGCAGGCAGGACTCGTCGCACTTTACGAAGAAATGGATCTTCCGCTGGTGCCGGTGCTGGCGCGCATGGAACAGGCCGGCGTCAAGATCGACACGGCGGCGCTATTGCAGATGTCGGGTGAACTGGAGCGCGAGATCGCCGCCAAGGCGAAAGAGATCTATGAAGTTGCGGGAACGGAATTTAACGTCGGCTCACCGAAGCAACTGGGCGACGTTCTCTTCAATCGGATGAACCTGCCGAAGCCGGTGAAATACGGGAAAGGGAGGACGATCTCGACAGCTGTCGACGTGCTCGAGGAGCTGGCGGAGAATCATCCCATTGCGCGAATGGTCCTTGACTACCGGCAGCTTACCAAGCTGAAGTCGACATATGTAGATGCGCTGCCGGCGCTCATCAATCCGGCGACTGGGCGTTTGCATACTACGTTCGGGCAGACGGGAACCGCTACGGGTCGACTGTCTTCGGCGAATCCGAACTTGCAGAATATCCCGATTCGCACCGAACTCGGGCGTGGAATTCGTGCGGCTTTCATCGCGGAGCCCGGCCACGTTTTGCTCACCGCCGACTATTCGCAAATCGAGTTGCGCCTTTTGGCACATTTTTCGCGCGATCCGCTGCTGGTTGAGGCCTACCGGCGGGGCGATGACATTCACACGTTGACAGCTTCGCAGGTGTTCGGCGTGCCACCGCTGATGGTCACGCCTGACCACCGACGGCAGGCTAAGGTGGTGAACTTCGGCATCGTGTACGGGCTGTCGGCTTTTGGGCTGTCGCAGCAGCTGGGCATTGAACCCGGCGAAGCCAAGCAGTTCATTGCTGCTTATTTTGAAAAATACAGCGGAGTGCGCGCGTTCATTGATCGGATTCTGGAAGAGGCGCGGCGCGAGATGAAGGTGAAGACGCTTTTCGGGCGCACGCGACCGATCCCAGACATCAATAGCAAGAACGCGAACCAGCGCGGATTCGCCGAGCGTACAGCCGTGAACACGCCGCTGCAAGGGACGGCGGCCGACCTCATCAAGATTGCGATGATCCGTATCGACGCTGTGTTGCGCCAGAGAGGAATGAAATCCAGGATGACGCTGCAGGTTCACGACGAGCTGGTGTTTGAAGTTCCGGAGAACGAAGTAGAGACTATGCAACTGCTGGTGCGGGAGCACATGGAGAAAGTACACGCGCTGGCCGTACCGCTTCAGGTAGATATGGGCGTCGGACCGAACTGGAGAGATCTGGAGTACGACTGAACCGTTTGTCATCCTGAGGCCCGCGCCTTTGGCGGGCCGAAGGACCTATGTACTCCGCTGGGGACTACATTAGGTCCTTCGCTGCGCTCAGGATGACAACGCGAGTATTATGTCCGGTCCGTAGTGTAGAATTGCAAAGTGAACCCCTCCGCTGGAGGCTGAGGGTTGCCTTGCGGCGACCGTCGCAACCGGTGGATTCCTTCCTCGTCGGGACGTGGCTCAGCCTGGTAGAGCACTCGCTTGGGGTGCGAGGGGTCGGCAGTTCAAATCTGCCCGTCCCGACCAATTCTCAGTTATCAGGTTTTAGCCGTCAGCCATCGGTTCAGGCGCGGCGTTTGCGCCGTTCCATCCCGCGGGACGGCGATTCAGTCTCCCGTTTCCATCTCTTCGGCCATTGCCAGCATCCTGGTGACGCTGTTCCAGTTGCGGGCCGTGCCTGTGGTCTTGAGTAGTTTCTCGACCTGCGACCATGGGAGCTTCGACTTGCCGGCGCCGTCGGGGAAGTAGATGTAGAGTTCGCGGCCTAGGAGATGCAATTCCTCGGGATAAGCTTTTAGGCTGGCGATGGTTGTCTGTGCGCCTGGGCTGGGTTCCGCGGCAAGGAAGGTGACGAGGATCTTGCTTGGCTCCAGGCCGCGGCGGTTGGCGAACGGGGTGGAGGCGATAGCATTTCTCAGTTCATCCGCCGTCCGGAGGATCACTTCGGGGCGGCATTTGAAGGTTCGCTCGATCGCATTCTGGATCTTGGTGGCCAATGCGGTGGAGTTCTTCTGCTTCGTCCGGAAGATGACGTTGCCGCTCTGCACATAAGTGCGCGGATCTTCGAACTTGAGGGATTCATAGAGGGCGCGGAGTGCGTCCATTTTGATCTTGTTGTGCCCGCCGACGTTGACGCCACGAAGCATGGAGATCAGTACTGGCATGACAGGGGCAGTATAGCTTCCCCAGCGCCCGCTGCGGATGACGTGCTTACCGTAAACGAGGATGGCCTACCGAGTATGTGGAACCAAGACAATCACTTTGACTTGAGGTTCATTCGCTCGGAGAATCAGGGAGGGATTGGACTGTGTCCGTCGTCGAAGCTACTTTTGTTCGAATGATGCTTAGTCTGATTTGCCAGGTCGCACCGCTCGCGACCTTAAGGGCCACCGGGCTCGGGGAGAAGTGCTATGTCGGGACAAGTCGTTTTGTATTTCGACGATCAGGCGGACGCATTGCGGTTTGCGCTGGCCGCAGGGTCCGTGATGGCCGGAGAGGGCGCCAAATTCACGAACGATCTGGTGGAGGAAACGGCGAGAGTCACTCGGATCCGGCTGGACGCGGTGAATGCAGGGAACTCGAAGAAGCCGAATTCTGGGCGCGCGGCGTGATTGGCTGATGCGGTGAGGCCCCCCGGCCAACAACCTGCCGGGATGCGCCCGGCGGACAGCCGAGGGCGGCTGTCCGCACATTCGAGAATTCCACTAGAAATGGCTGTGTCGAAGCTACGCTGTGCCCGCGTTGGTGAAGGCTTCCAGGGCGTCGGAGAGCGTGGGGAACATCAGGAAGATCTGCTCGACCTTGGTGATCTCGAAGACCCTCAGTACACGTTTGTTCACGCCGGTAAGGGCCATGCGGCGTCCGGCCTTGGTACAGGTCGTGCAGGCGCTGACCAGCGATCCCAACCCAGAAGAGTCCAGATAGGGGACGTTTGTTAAATCCAGAATCATGGTGGGAGCGTCTTCGCGGCGGACCGCATTGAGGAATGGAGAAACGTTCTCCATGGTCAACGGGCCGCGGAAGCTCAACACTCCCCGGTCGAGACGCTCGATCTCCAGCGGTTCCGATGCCATCGCGCAGCGAT
>OBLW0100001570.1_pt1 | contig 19111 bp, 13 predicted proteins | sample 1520161 | NCBI WGS metagenome assembly OBLW01 (sample SAMEA3539309, study PRJEB22396) | soil metagenome | biome: tundra; feature: field; material: soil | place: USA | collected 2010-05 | depth 0.15 m | reverse complement strand
CGGCGGTTGCGACGGCGCTGTTCGAATATCCGGTGGCTACCGCAATTGCTTTCAGAGTTTCAGTCGACGAAACTGTGATCGGTCCGGAGTATACGGCCGAACTCATCGTCGGCGTCGATCCATCAGTTGTGTAATAGACAACAGCACCAGTTGTGGTATCTGCAATAGATACGGTCTGCGTTGAGCTATAAGTTCCGGCGACTGGTGAAAATGTTGGTGTTGCTGCCACAAGAGTCGTAATGTTATAGGTAGCACTGCTTACAGGTGAATCGGCATACCCACTGGCACCAGCAACTGCATATAAAGTCTCGCTGGACGATACTGTTACAGGAGAAGTATATTCTGTTCCCGATGTACAGCCGGTTCCATCAGTTGCAGGACTACCGGTTGTACTGTAGCAAATCACGCTTCCTAGAGATGTCGAGATTGAAACAGATTGAGTACTGCTATATGTCCCGCCGGCCGGAGAAAATGTTGGTTTTGTGGCTGTCGACGTAATGTTATAGGTAGCACTGCTTACAGGTGAATCGGTATATCCGCTGCCGCCTGCAACCGCGTATAAAGTCTCGGTGGATGCTACAGCTATTGGAGCTGTGTATAGAGTTCCCGATGTACATCCGGTTGCTCCATTAGTTGCAGGACCGCCGGTTGTATTGTAGCAAATCACGGTGCCTAAACCAGTAGATAGTGCAACATCTTGCGTTGAACTATAAGTTCCAGAAACTGGTGAAAATGTTGGGGCTGTTGCGGTTGTAGTTGTTCCTGTACTTGTTGTGCAAACATCGGCTGGACAAGCATTTCCCAATGACTCCCAAATATAGCTTGTGAGAGTAATTGGCCCTCCGTACAAGCCGTTCCCCGGTGCTGTGAATCCTCTAACTCCCGGATCGCCTTGCCCGGTGTAGGATGCCATGTCTGACTTGATAACGGCTTCATCGGTCCAGGGCCACAATGGAATTGTAGTCAGAGTATCGTAGCCGGTGTCTCCCCAAAGCGTTCCCGGTGTGCCAATGCGGTAGAGGATCGTCGCCCCGACGTCCCCTCCATCAGACGCAGTGCCCTTTGCTGGCGATCCGGCCTCCACGCGCACGGGATATAAAAGCAGCGGATTAGTGCTGAGACGGTCATGCGCTCCGGCAGTTGGCGTTGCTGGTGAAGCGGAAGTCCCAAAATTCGCGGTCTTGCTATAAAAGATGTTGTAGTCAGAGTTCAGGTATCCGGCTAGGCCGTAAGAGTTGTCTTGCTGAAAGATCGAGTCTTCTGCGAGTTCTTGCGTAAAGTTGGTATTACTTAATTCCACCGCCCCAACGCCGTCTGCTGAGTTTCCAGTGTTCGGACTACTTCCGGTGAGATTGACCGCCGTGATGTGGTGTATCAACAGATTCGCCGGGTTCACGGTAGTATCGAGGCGATTTGTCCAGATTCCCGCGGTGCTGTTGATGATTGCAACATTGGATATTTCACGAGTACCGATCAGTTTTTGATCGTTGATGGACGCTCCATCCATGATACTGGGGTCGGTTCCAGTTTTCAGGTTGATGAATATGTCGCCTTCATACTTGCCGCTGTTATCGACGCTGGCGTTGTTCTCGCTCCAGATTCCTCCGTAGAGATTTCCTGTTGACGCATCCAGTTCCCCGGAGTCTACGGAGATGTCATTCTGCCAAAGAATGTTGGTCGAGTCGTACATTGTAAACTGAGCGCACTGACGCCCCCATGTTCCAATAACCCCACCTGAGACTTCGGCGGAGTCGTGACGAGCAACGTTATGTCTGAAAGTGATATTTTGGGATTGGTAGGCCAGAAACTTGTATCTGCCGCACCCCCACGCATGGCTGTCTTCCACGAGCGCGTAGGACGTATTGGTAATAACGAACACGGCTGTATTGTTGTTGCAGGGGGCATTGTAGCCTGCCAGTTTAAGTAGCTTGATATGGTCGGACGTATCAATCGTGATCGGATTCTGACTGTCAGTAAGCGATGGGCCGGAAGCGAACTTGATTCCAATGACTTGAAAGTAGTGCATCCCGTACATATACAAAGTTGCCTTGTAAGCAGGAGTCACCGTGCTTCCGTCTACAGTCGCCCCCCACGTGTTTTCCGCCTGAACGGTTGTGTATGCCCCGGATGATCCTGACAAACTGGACGGCGGAGAAACCATCTGGATATACGTTCCGTTCCCAACGATCAGCGTATCTCCTGGAGCCATCACCGTCCACGCATGAGCGAACGTAGCCCACCGCGATCCTGTCGTTCCGGGGTTGGCGTCAGATCCCCCGGTTGCCGCTATGTAATATGTAGCCGAATAGGCAGTAGTTGAAAATCCAAAAAGGAGCATTACGGCAAGAACACACGTTTTCGCAACGTTTGTCTTTACAGGAGGAAGTTTGAAGAGATTTTTAAACATATTATAGCCCTCGAGATGATTTTTATCTAAATGCAATTTTTCAAGTACGCCAGAATATACAAATGGACTAGTTGTAGGTGTCCATCAGGGCGCCATTGCCTCCCGACGGTTGGCTGACACAATGCTTCACGTCCTTGTTTCGTCTACACAGCCGGAAACCCGCGACTGAAGCGTCATGAGTTGGCTTTGATATACCTGCTGGTAAGCAGGAGCCACGATCACGGACTTGGTGCCGTTGGCCAAAGTCGGCGGGCTATTGGCGCAAACATTGAACAGAAAGTTGGCAGTCTTGGTCGCGTCGTCTGTCCATTGCGCCTGGACAGTCACCGTTGCCGTCGAAGATATCTTATTGGCGCCGCTAATTGTGCAGTTTCCTTGTGTCGGCCCGATGTTCACCTGGACCGTGGGCAAAGCGCCGCCTACCGACGACACGTCGCTCCCGTTAGGTGTCGTAAAGGTAGCGGTGGCTCCCCCGGTTGTCGACAACACGCTCCAGTTGACTGTATTCAGTTTTCCACCCGTAATGTTGACGTTGATCTGCCTCGTCGACCCGGCTAATACCTGAAAAGGGTATGCTGGCACGTTCGCAGTGATGGCAACCTGCGCCGGAACCAGAGATGCGGATAGAGCGAAGAGGCAGGTCACGTTAACGGCGAGTCTCTTTAAGAAACTTTGGATGCCGTTGCATGGGCGCAGTGACCGTAGAAAAACTATTGTCTTATCCATTATCTTTATCTTGCTTTCCCGTCTGCTAACCAACTATTCGTTCTCTCAAAATAAGAGACACCTATTGGAAGCCTTTTCCGCTCGTACCTCTGCGGGTCTATTAGCTTTGCTTACTTGCCCTCACCGTATGCAATGCCAATGCCAAACCGCGAGGACCACGGCGCCAAAATTTATCCTATTTAGAATGAGCTTTATTGCTCAGTCTATTCTCGGTTGAGGGCCTAAAATGTTGCCCATTTACGCAGCGGCGACCGTGTAGATTTTACAACGATTGGTATTTTCTACTCGGCAAAGACGAGACTTTTTCCCTGGCGCGAATCTGTATTGGCCAACCAAATCCTAAATTGGAAATGTTGGACCAATCTCTGCTTTGCCTGCTCGTTTCGGGACCGAATTGAGCGTATCATCCATTCACATTCACACACATGCCACTTTAGTGTTACGTCTTCTTTTGAATAGTCAACATTTCTTGCAACTGTTGTGATGATCTTCACTGCAACAAAAGTTGCCTTGGAAAACATCGGGATTAAAGCATACGCTGGAACAAATTGTGATCTTGCATGCCAGGTTACGATTGGCGTTGCACCGGCAGCAATCGGCTGGCTGGTGCATCGCTCAGCCATCCTATAGTTGAGAATTCCCGGACATCCGGTCGGGGCCGGGAATAATCTGGCCCGCGAAGCCAACGGAGGGGGGGAGACTTGGCGCTGCTTTCATTAGAGGAAAGGAATAGCTCTTACCTCTCCTGTACACGTTTTTTCAATGGGTTCGGCCCTGCCGTTTGGGTTACTCTGATCATGGCTGCTCCTTACAACCAGGTCATTCACAATGGGCTTTGTTCTAAGCATTCTCTATTTCGTTACGTACTACTTGACGCCGGCCTATATTTTTAGGCCGCTCGCGGATGCGCACGTTGAGGTGATCATTGTAGCGTTGGCCCTCATTGTCTCGCTGCCTGCACTGATGAAGTCTTTCCTCCTGAAGAATCCCCAGTCTCTGGCGTTAATGGGGTTGGCGGCAGCAGTCTTCATGTCGGTGCTAATTGGAAAGCACTGGGTCGGCGGAGCTGTAAAGTCATTCTTTGAATTCATTCCGCATGGCATGGCGTACTTCCTCGTCTGTCTGCACTGCAACTCGAAAAGAAGGTTGCAGATTCTCACCTTTGTGCTGCTCTTCATCTGCCTGCTTGTGATTGCACACGGGTACTTCGACTTGTTGCATGGAGTTCCGACAAGCGCGCCCCCGGCAGGAACGGGATTCGGTGATCCCCTCGAAACTGGGGCCACGGCAAGCCCATATCTAATGAGGCAAATGAACAACTTGGGAGATTGGACTTACCGTTTGCAGGGGCTTGGAGCGCTCAACGATCCGAATGACTTTGGCCAGTTGCTTGTCTCCTTGATTCCGCTGATGTTTATCTCCTGGCGGGCAAAGAAGATGATTACGAACGTCGTACTTGTGATTTTGCCTGTCGGAGCGCTGCTGTTTGGGGTATTCCTGACACACTCGCGCGGCGACCTGGTGGCCTTGACTGCTGTAGCGGTCATTGCGGCGCGTCGCCGCATCGGAACGCTTCCTGCAATAATGCTAGCGGGCTGTCTGTTCCTCGCGGCAATGGCTCTGCACTTTACGGGTGGACGGAATATTTCTGCCAGTGCGGGCGAAGATCGCACAGCTCTCTGGGGACAGGGGATGCAAGTACTGAAGTCTCATCCGTTGTTCGGAGTTGGCTACGGAAGCCTCCCGGACTATACCGATGACCATCTGACCGCGCACAATTCGGTGATAGTCTGCGCTTCAGAGCTTGGCCTGTTCGGGTTGTACTTCTGGTGTCTGTTCCTGTTTCCCACGGTGAGAGATGCTCTCGCGAGCGCTTCGCCAGCAAGAACGAGTGAAGGAGAGCTGATCGTGCCCGAAGAAGAACAGTTTCCGCAGCCGGGATGGAAGATTGAGGAAATCGACAAGACCGAGGTCAACCGGCTGGGGCGTTTGATGGTATTGTCGCTCACGGGCTTTCTGGTTGCAGGGTGGTTTCTCTCTCGCGCCTGGGTGATGACGTTCTTCCTGTTGGGTGGCATGGCCGAGGTGGTTTTCCAGATGGCTCTGCAGAGAGGGATGATTGCCCCCCGTTTGCCACTCAAGCGTGTGCTTGGGTATGCAGGCGGGTTGGCGATCTCACTGTTGCTGGTGATGTACATCATGATCCGATTCCTGAATCTGATGCACTGATTCAACTGATCGAACAGCTACGCGACGCAATGCAGGATTAGAGAACAGATCATCACCGCGCTGTCGCAGATTCAGGAAACTTTTATGAGGATTGCACACGTTGTAGACAGCATGGAGGTGGGCGGCGCCGAGACGATTGTGTCGCAAATGTGCCGTCTTCAGCGGGAACAAGGGCATGACCCGCGGGTCTATGCGGTCACCGCCCTTGGCGCGCTCGGCGAGCAGATGCGAGCAGATGGCTTCACCGTACAGTCGAACGTGGGCCGGCACCTGTCAGACTCCATACGGAATTTTTTTCGCATCTTCAAAGAGTCACAGCCCGATGTTGTCCATCTTCATAACCCGACGCCGACGATATATGCAGCCATTGCTGCCAGCGTAGCGGGCGTTCCCAGTATTATTTCGACGCGCCACAGCCTGGTGGCCCCGCCGCGAAAGCTGGCGGAGGAGCTGAAATACGCCTTTGCGGCTCGCTTTTGCGATTGGGTCGTTGGAATCTGCGACGCAACAATGGAGAATGTGAAGAGCATCCACGGCGTTCCGGCGCGCAAGATCGTGCGTATTTACAATGGCACGGCGCCACTGCAGCGCGTCGCGAAGCAAGATTGGCCGCCGAAAACCGGATTCACGCTGGTCTACGTAGGCAGGCTTGAGCCCGTGAAGAACCACTCCCTGCTACTGAGTGCTTTTCGCGAGGCCCTTAAGTCCACGCCGAGCCTGCGGCTGTGGATGGTAGGTGATGGCAGTGAACGCAAGACACTCGAGATTCTGGCCACTGAATTGGGCATTGCCTGGCAAGTGACCTTCTGGGGCCAGCAACTTGATGTGGCGCCCTTCTTCTCCGCGGCCGATGCCTTCGTCATGTCGTCGAAGTCGGAGGGATTGCCCATCTCGCTTCTCCAAGCCTTCTCGCTGGGACTACCCGCAATCGTGACAGATGTGGGCGGAATGGCGGAAGTTGTGCGATTGGCGCAGGCTGGCTTTACAGTCTCTGCGACAGATCCTGGGGAAATGGCGGCAGCGATCCTGCGCCTAACAGTCGGCGACGCAGAACGGGCGCAATTCTCGAAGCACGCAACAGCGACGTTCAATTCACGGTTTAGTCTGCAGACCATGGTTGACGGCTACATGCATCTGTATCGAAACACCTCTCGAGCGCGACGCGTAGCGAATGTCTGAGTTTGGCTTTACGGTCTCGCTATTCCGCATCGCTTGGATTCACAGGCGCCTCCGACAAGCAGGCTGCCACGGTTTCCGACGCAGATGGGCAGTTGCACATTTGGTCTAATGGGACTCTTAGGAAGGAACGTTGCGCGCTTAGCCGGTGGCGCAGCTTGAGCAGCGGCTTTTCAAGTAGAAAATAGGACCCGAGCGCGGTGGCGACTGCAAGAGCCAGATTCTGCGGGAATGCGTTTATCCAGGCACCGGAACTCCGATTGAGAAATAGTTGCTGCCACAAATAGAGCGAATAACTGAGAACTCCTATAAAAGCAACCGGCTCCCAGTTAAGGCCCCGTGCAATCCAGTCGCGGGAGCAATAGACGCTGCGGTGAATGAGGACCGCGAGACTCGCGTTAATCACCGTACTGCCGAAGACTGAGACTACAGTGTAGCCCATGTAGCGATTGGTCAACAGAACGAGCGCCAGCAATCCTGCCGAATATACGGGCCTGAACAGCTGTAGATACCAACTCTTCCTTTCAAGCCAGCGGCCAACCATTGCCAGAAGACAGCCCATTGCGATGCTGTCTGCGACCATCGGAAACATCTCCAGATCGCGATATGGGGTTCCTCTCAGGAGCAGCCAGGCTCCCGAACGCGCGACGGGACCCAATAAAACCGCGGCGACTGCGGCCCCGACCGCACGCCGCGGTCCTAATAGAACGAAGGTACAAGGCCAAATCAGGTAGAACTGCTCTTCGACGGAAAGAGACCAGAGATGTCCAATCTGCCATGATCTCTCTGGTGCAAAATTTACCGTGTATGTTACGGCGTGCCAGATGTCCCCGGAATGCAAATGCAAAATTCCCGCTGCCCACAGCAGGGAGACGCAGGCGATAAACGTGTATGCAGCAGGAAACAGACGGAGCGCCCTTCGGGCATAAAACAGCCGGAGCGATACATAGCCACTCTTTGCCCGCTCTGACAGCATCAAACGCGTAATTAAGAAGCCGGAAATTACAAAAAAGACCACCACCCCTAGGTGGGCGTAGTCTCCGATGCCCAGGTCGACCCGCACAAAGCCCCTTGTTCCACTGAGGTGCCCCAAGAGCACAAGGACAATCGATATTGCCCGTAACCCGTCCAGTGAGGGGAAACGCCCTGCCTTGGCAGTTTGCGATGCAATTGGCTGGCCTTCTACTTCGCTATGGGCGTAGCTTGTCAATTGCAATGTCATCTCCGGGGTGCGGCCCAGCAATCCTCGTCAGCGGCTTAGTTCGCAGTCAAACGTCAACCGGATTGGCTTGCCTAAATCAAGAACCTCAAAGTCGGTCACCTTCAACGACTGCAGATCATGCGGACCGAAATTGACATCTGCGTACTTTGCAGTAGTGTCGGCATCGCTCTGGGCCGTGAGCGCCATGTTGCCGCCGTCAGACAGGTACATGCCGTATTTCTGCATCGCGCGCGCAACCACCTGTGCAGCGGGCGTCAATTGTGACACGTCATACGAAGCCTTCAGACGAAAATGCGCTCCATATGGTGGAGCCGAGTCTGGACCCTTCGGCCCACCTGCGTGTGTCGCGGGGTGCACAAAGACACCGGCGCGAATTCTCGGATTAGGAAGAATGAAGCGAATGGCGTGATTGATGCTTCCTGAAGCGAGTTCGTCGGCATTGAAGAGCAGCGGCGCAATCGGAAATCCAGCAGCGTCGGCGCTGGAGCACTGATCTCCGCGTCCCGACGGCGGATAGACACGGCTAAGGTCCCATACCGCCACGAAGTTTGCCGCGAGCTTGCTCTTGTCGTAGTTGGCCTGGTACGCCTCATACAGCTTGTTGTTGTTCCGGTCGACTACGATGAGATGGCAGTCATTTTGATCAATATCGCATTGATAGCCCGGTTGCCCTTCTATGCCTCCTCCAGCAGGGAGCGGAATCTCGGAAACCTTGTCAGAATCGGCTGCCATAAAATCCCCACCTTTGTGAAAAGGAACTTTCGGGGTGGTGGGGGAGGCCTGCAATACGCGGACACCGAAGTCGACTTGCATTCTTCCATGTCCCCATCCGCCCGCGTCTGCGAGCCAGTCGATGATGGCGGAGGACTGGGAATCGACAGGCGCATGGCTCACGTCCTGGGTCCAGATAGCGCCGGGGGGGAAATACGGTGCAGGCGGAACGATGTGTTCCAGCTTTGCAGCCCTTACGTTGTCAATGTGGCGGTGAATCACGAGGCCAGTCACGATGGCGCCGAGTCCCAGCACGGAAATGAACAGCATGCTCTTTCTATTGATCATGGCGGTCCGATGCTCCCTTCGTTGCTGCGAATCATTGTGGGGGATCTTGTTAATATCAATTGCTCCGCTAGAAGCGATCGCTTCCGGCGTTACAGGACCGCCTGTTTCAAGGGTTGGCCGCCGCGGCTCCAACTTGCTCGAATTCCATATTTTCCAAAGTGGGCCGCGAGTAAAGAGAAATTTGTAGAGCCCGGCAACAGCAGCAGCGTTGAGCACGAGTAGCGCACTGGCCGGAGCCGCGATGCGATGCAGTATTGGGATCTTATAACGCAGGCCGGCGATTGCGATTGTCCAGCCTAGAATCTGAAGAGTTGCGAATGCCGCAAAGAGAGCATAACTGGCGGAGAGGACCACTGCAGAGACAAGCAATAAGACCAGCAGATAAGGCACTATGAGACGCATCACCTTGTGCGAGACAAGTTGGAATAAAACTCGGTTCTGTGGGGCCAAGGTCCACGGCGCCAGTTTGAAGAGCTGGAAGTTACCCGCCAGCGTACGCACTTTGCGATGAAACTCGCCTTCGACTTTCTTCGGCCATGTGTCGAAAACGCAAGCGCGGAAATCGAAAACCGACCTATAGCCCTGTCGGATGATCGAGAGCGGCTGAAACATATCGTCCAGAATCAGCCCCGTTGGCAACGGGACAAAGAGCTCGCGGCGAATTGCGTAGAAGCCTCCATAGACCCCAACCGGCGAGTCCGATACAGCTTCACATTTTCTGATCCACTGTTCGTATCGCCAGTAGAGCCCGCCAACTGCCTCAGAGGTGGCATCGTGTCCATCCTGGCGCAGAACGAGTTCGCCTGCGACGCAGCCCACCTTCGGATCGGCGAAGTTGCCCACCAGTCGCTCAATCGCGCCCGGAGCAATTTCGGGCCGGATATCCACGAAAAGGATCACATCCCCTGTGGCTTCAGCAACGCCGGCGTTCACGGCCGCTGCCTTGCCGCCGTGCTCTCTCAGCACAACGGTTCTTAAGGACGAATGCTGCTGGCTTAACAGCAATTCTGCTGTGCCATCGGTTGAGCCGTCCGAGACAATGATGATCTCTTTGACGTTTGAGTAGTCGAGACCAAGGAGATGCTGAATCTTGCCTGGGAGCAGTGCGACACCGTTATGCACGGCGAGTACGACACTCACGCTTGGGTTGATCGGTGCGAACTTCCAGGGCCGCGGCCGCAACCTTGACAACACCCACATCGCTGCAGGGTATCCCGCGTAAGTGTAAAGAATCCCGATCAAGGACAGCCAGAAGACGATCTTCACTGGGCGCCCCTTCGCAGAATAATCGTCTTCACCGTCTCAAACATAATGAGCAGGTCGAGACCTATCGACAAATGCTTGACGTAATAGAGATCGTATTCAAGTTTCTGCTTCGTTTCTTCCAGGCTTGCGCCGTACCGAAAGCGCACCTGTGCCCATCCTGTGATTCCTGGACGGATTATGTGCCGAAGTTCATAGAAAGGAATGTCGCTGGTGAGCCACTGAACAAACTCGGGGCGCTCCGGGCGGGGACCGACAAATCCCATTTCACCGCGGAGAACATTCCAGAGCTGTGGAATCTCATCAAGGCGAGTCTTGCGCATGAATCTGCCCAGCGGAGTGACGCGAGAGTCATTCTTGGTTGCCCACACGGCGCCATTTGCTTCGGCGTCCTGGCGCATCGTCCGGAATTTAATCACGGAAAAGGGGCGCCCACGGAGCCCGACACGAGTCTGACGGAAGAATATTGGACCCGGCGAAGAGAGGCGAACGGCCAGGATGATGAAGGGGATGATCGGCAGGCAGAGCAGCAACCCAATGAAAGAAACAAGAATAGAAACCAGACGGCGGACAATCTGCTGCGATGCCCTCACGTTGAAGCCGTGAGTGAAGATAAGGGAGCTGGGATTTAGACCGTCCAGAGGCAGTTTGCCGAGGAGCCGCTCCATGAGTAAGTTGGCATCCTCAATTACCACCCCGTGGAGGCGAAGGTCAAGGAGTTCACGAACCGGCATCGATCCACGCCGATTCTCCATGGCAACAATGACCCGTTCAATACCCGGCTTCGGTTGGCAAAAGGCGCGAAGGTCCGCCGCAAAGCGTTCATGGTCGCCGTTGAACTCACCCTTCCCTTCGCCGTCTACAACTTCCATGCCGGCATCGCGCCGGATGCGGAGTGTCTCGATAACGGTGCGTGCGCGCTCGCCGTTGCCCAGCACGTAGACGCGTTCTCTGAACGCCGACAGGCCAATGATCCATTCATAGGTCCGTCGCCAGACAACAAGAATGATTGCAAGGATGGCAATGCCGATGGTAAGAACATGAGGACCGATATAGATGTCAGGAAAGAGATAGACAACTCCTCCGAGCAGAAAACATAGAACACTCAGAACCAACAACAGTCGAAAGTAGATCTCCCAGCGTCCTGAGATGCGTTGCGGCTCATACAAATCGAAATAGTATGAAAGAAGCAAGGTGAGAACAGTGATACCCAGGATCTTCAGGATCCCGTTCTCGTAGATCAGAGCAATGTACGTATCCGGCCCAATCCGAAAAGCGGCGGTCAGCAAGAATGCGCCGCTCACGAGGAGCGCTTCGCAAAGAAATAGCGCCAGCGTTCGGGTCGGATAGTAGACATTGAAAAGCCTGATCATTACTATCTCCCGTTGTCCTTTGACCGCATAGCATGGCTGCCGGCTTCAGGCTCACCGTAGTTATAGTTGTAGTTATACGATCCACTGCGTGGAGCATGCGTGACGTCATTGAGCACAAAGCCGAGGATGCGCGAGTTGCTGAAAGCAGCCTTGGTACGCTGAGCGACTTCGTAAGGCGTGGTTGCTACACGGGCAATAAGCAGAACCGCATCGGCGGCGCGGGCAAGGTCCACAGCGTCCGAAACCGCAAGGACCGGCGGTGCGTCGATCACTATCCAATCAAAATTCGGCGATATAGTCGTGACGAGTTCTTCGATACGGCGATTGGCCACCAATTCGGCCGAGTGATCACTGCACTTGCCGGAAGGGATAAAGGTGAGGTTGGAGATGCGGCCCACACCTTCGTTTTTTGCAGTTTCGGAGCTGCTGTCACGCTGCATGATTTCAGCCAATTCTGCCGTCCCCTCCAAATAATCCGATAATCCCGGCGAATTGGGGGCGCCCAGCAGATCGTGGAGCGTGGGGCGGCGCAGATCGCCGTCGATGAGCAGGATGTTATGGATACTGTTGCGCGCCAGGCTCATGGCCAGATTCGCGGCAACAAAGCTCTTGCCTTCCGAAGGCATACCACTCGAAATTAGGATTGTCTTCAGTGGAGCTTCATAGCGAGCCTGGTAGATGTGCGAACGGAGACTGCGGAACTGCTCCACGGCTGCGCCGCGGTCTGCGAGCGTAGGAAAGGAGGGTAAGGATGGCTTCCACGAGTATTCTGTCATGTTCTCAAGCACAACCTCAGCCTTGGCCTCCGGCTGCTCTTGAACGACGGGGGCCATCCTCGGCTCGGCGACATCGATGTCCTCTGAAACCGACAACTTCCCCCGTTCGAGATATGCTCTTTGAAGTGCTTCATGTATGCGGCTCATAGCTCAATATCCTTTAGAGAATCAGCGGAATCCGCGGCTGGGCTCAGGTTGTTTGACATGGCGGTTGGAAACGAACTTTCCGGAAACCCCGACAAGGCCGTTGGTGAAATCACAAATGGCTGCTGGTCCAGATCGAGCTCCAGGCAGACCGACTCAACAATACGCGGCGGGATCGGCTTGATCTGCTCCACGTACGCGCTGATCATGGCATGTTCGCAGATTAGATTTATCAGGCGGGGAATTCCCTTCGAGTATTGATGGACAAGGAGCACCGCTTCTGGCGTAAGCACTGGTTGGCTGGCCCCGGCGATGCGAAGTCTCTTTGCAATGTATGCTTTCGTCTCTTCGCTGGTCAGCGGCCGCGTTCTGCACCACAACGAAATGCGTTGGCGAAGCTGGCGAACAGAGGGGTCACGGAGCTTTTCCTCGAGCTCTGGCTGCCCTGAAAGTATGATTTGCACCAGCTTCTCCGACGACGTCTCGAGATTGGTAAGCAAACGAATCTCTTCAAGAAGCTCCCAGGAGAGATTCTGCGCTTCATCGACCACGATGGCGCACAGCTCCCCGTTGCGGAAACGGTCGATAAGCCAGCGATTGAGCTGCATCAGCATGCCCGACTTCGTCTGAGGCATTCCTGGCCTCGTCCGGGGACCGGCGGGAACGCCAAAGTCCGCGAGCACAAAATCAAAAAAGTCGAGCACGTCGAGACGCGGGTTGAAGACGAAAGCCGTCGAAATGCGGCGCTCGGTAAAGGAGCTGAGCACAGTCTTCAGCAGCGTCGTCTTGCCTGTGCCCACTTCACCTGTCATGACGACAAACCCCTTTCGTGAGGCGATGCCGTATTGCAGGCAGGCAAGTGCTTCCTGCACATGCGGCATCTTGTACAGAAACCGCGGATCCGGGCAGGCTCCGAAGGGAAAGTCGTTAATGCCGTAGAAGTATCTGTACATGGTTATCCCAGCGCACTTTCTATGGGCTTAGTCGTTCGTGAAAAAAGCTTCCACCGGCTGGGAGGTATCTCAGTCTGGGGAAGACCGTCGATGTGAGAGATGACTACCAGGGTCGGCAGCTTGGTGAAGGCCCAGACATCTCTCTCACTGCGCAGTGTGGTATTAAGATACTCGAGCAGCCCCGCAAGAAGCATGCCCAGAAACAGGCCAACTGCAAGCCCACCTGCCGCGAACATGAGCCGGTTCGGGAAGATCGGCGCTTCGGGAAGGTTTGGAGCATCCATCATGAGGAATTGCTCGCCCTGCTGGCGCTGTTCCAGGGCGGTTGCCATCGACGATTCGTTCATCTTCTTCAGCAGCGAGTTGTAGAACTCCAAAGCCGTTTCATGGTCGCGAGTGATCTGCTTGTACTCCGCCTCGACCTGCGGGCTCGACGCAATTCTACCCTCGTAGTTGCGGATCTGCTGTTCAATCCCACCCTGTTCATGCTTGGCGTCAGCCATCGCCTGTTGCGCCGCGCGAAGCTGAGCCTTCAGCTGCTGCAGCTGCGGCGAGTCAGGACGGTTGAAGGTGGGCGCTACCACAGCCGGCGCCGGTTCAGCCGAAGCGCGCGCGATCTGCGCCTGGAGTTCGGCAATCTTGTGCGAAATCTCAACCACGTCGGGATGGTCAGGAGTGTAGAGTGCGTTCAGCGCCTGCCGCTGCGCGATTAGCCTATTCAGTTCTGTTTTGCGCTCATCCACTGCTGCACTGGCTGCCGCGGGCTCCGCGTTCTGCAGATCGTGGGTTTGCTGGGCCACCATGGCCTGGAGGAACGTCACGTCCTGCTGCGTGCGGTTCAGCGACTGCGTCACAGCATCAAGCTGGGTGGTCAGCGCCTGAAGTGTGTTCGTGTTCGACTGCTCCTGTTCCGGGAGCCTGCCGAAATACTTCTGCTGGAATGTCGCGAGCTTGGCATCCTGTGCGTCTAGGTTCTTCTTTGAGTCGTCGAGCTGCTGCTTCAGGAATGCTGTCGTGCCCTCGGCCGATTGCTGACGCGCACTCAAATTCTCGCTCACAAACAGTGAAGTGATCTCGCTGCATACCTGTTGTGCCGTCTGCGCATCCTGCGCGGTAAACGTAATATAAAAGCCCGGCATCCCGCGCGAGGACTGGCTGGAGGGGATCGGCCTCACTCCAATGGCCTTCTGCGTCAATGCGACACGGTCGTCCATGGTGGCATTGTTGCTCGCAAACAGATTGAACCGCTTGATGATCGGCTCGATCCGTGAGCGGCTCAGAATCTGCTCCTTCATCGACGCCAGGCGTTCGCTCAGATCTCCCTCGACCACCGGCTTCACATAGTCCTCCGGAACCTTCTGCTGCTCGATGAGGATCAGCGTCTGCGACTGGTATTGAGGGCGAAGGACAAATGTTAAACCTACCCCAACCACCAGGAAGACGATCGTGGAAGTCAGAATCAGCCAGAAACGCCGCCTCAAAATGTCGGCGTAATCTTCCATTGTTAGTTCGCGATGCCCTAGCATACGACTCCTTGATGATTTACCGTCTGATGTGTTTTTCCCGAGGCGAATATCCGATGCCGAAACCTATTACTTGCAATAGTTGGCCGAGAGCGTTGGTGGGAAGATTGGAAGTCGACGTCTGGTCGGTTCCCGTGTAATTTGCGAACACATTGAGTCCCCGGCCGATTTGCCTGGTAAACTGTGCTTCGCCAAACTTGCTGTTGGTTACGCCATTGTTGGTCAGTCCGGCAGTGCGCTCATACCCGCCAGTCAGGCCGATGGTCGCGTTCATTCCAAATCGATGCGAGAAATTCCCCTGGACCATATCGACCTCGCCTCCAACAAGGTACCCCGCTCCGCCATTGGTTCCCCGTGCGTAGCTGATGCTGGCTGTCGTGGACCGCAGTAGATAGTTGACCGCCGCACTCACTGACACATTTGTGGAGGAGGGCACGGCCCCCTGATCCGAACTGGAAACCCACTGCGGCCCTGCGCTGGCTATCGTAGTGAGGTTCCTGCTCCACTGGTGTTGGATCCCCACAAGCGCAGTGTTGGTCAGAAAATTGATGTTGTAGAAATCCGGGAAGCCGTAATCGGAAAACACATAATTGCAGAGAATCGAATTACGCGCATTGAGGCGCCAATTGAGCTTCGCGGTCCCCGTCTGCGTGTTCATGTTCAAGCCGTCGCCGTTCGGGTAGCGCACCAATTCCGAACGGCCGCCGCCAGTCAAGGTCGTCGCAAAGTTGAGGTTGTGTCCGATTTCCCCAACTACAATGTTATCGATAACGTGGGTGTTCAACGTTATGATCGACTGGCTGTTCGACGGGTTGGGATTGGGGTTAGTCACACCGATCGGCTCTCCTATGCCCGGGATTCCCGAGAAGCCCGTGGTGGGGGCCTGCGGAAGATAGCTGACGTCGTCGCTGGCCAGAACCTTCCATTTCCTCCAGGCAAAGTCTTGAGATAGATACAGGTGTTGGAAAAGTCCGGTTTCGTAGGTCGGACCCGTCAAGGTCCAGGTGTAGCCACCGCTATAGTCAAGAGTGAACGGACGGCGTTCGTTGCCATTCGTATATTCCACCGAGGCGGAAGGGCTGCTCGTTTGCCAGCTGCCAATCTCCCCGCCGAACTGAGCGGTCTGCGCGTAACGAAAGGCATAGTGAAAATTGGGACCGACCGCGGGTCCACCGCGCGGACCCGTAGCAGCGGGCACAACCTGCGCTTGAACCGAGGCACACACGATAAAAAGGAAAGCCAGGATCTTCAGTGTCGCGTTCATTTTTGTCACCTTACGGAACCACGATTGTGTCGCCGGGTCTCAGAGCCAGGTTAAGCAACCGGTCGCCCTTCAATGCTTCCTTGTAATGCACCGGAATTCGTTGCTGCGATCCTGGCTCGTTGCGCAGAATGTAAATCTTCTTTGAATTGGCAAAGTCCGTAAGACCCCCAGCGCTGGAAATCGCCTCCAGCAACGTCATGCCGTGGGTCATCTCAACCGGTCCCCGCTTCACAACCTCGCCCAGAAGGTAAACAACTTTGCTGTGAATCTGGGTGATCACAACCGTTATGTTCGGTTCCTGAATGTACTTCTTGAGCTTTGTCGAAATCTGATTGGTCAGCTGTACTGGCGTCATTCCGGAGGCCTGTACATCCCCGATGAGCGCCAGTGAGATCATCCCGTCAGGCCTGACGAGGATCGTGCCCGAGAGCGTCGGCTCCTTCCAGACAGTGATGGTAAGCACGTCGGATGCGCCAATTACATAGCTGTCGGCTCCGGTTCCCTCAGTTGCAGCTCGAGCAGTTGCGGTTTGATCGGCTGCAGCCGGCGCCGTCCGGTCACTCTTTCCACTAGACTGATCCTGCTGGCTCTGGCCATAGATGCTCGATACAAAAAATGCCAGAATAAGAAGTCTTCCTGAATTCATACCGCCACTCCGTTCTTGTTGGAAGCAGGTTGATCTTCCGCTTCCACTTGCTTGAGCTTGTAGCGCAACGCCTTATAACTAATCCCCAGTTCGTCCGCGGCGCGCTTACGATTTCCTCCGTTCGCAGCCAGAACCTCGGAGATCAACTGACGCTCGATCTGGGTGGATGCTGCTCGCGCGGCGTCCTTCAGCGAGAATGACCTGCGCTGCCCATTCGACTTCACCGATGAGGCAGCCGCCTTGAGCGCAGCCAGGGAAACAGACTGGTCTCCGATCGCCACAAAGGTCTTGATCGCGGTCTGAAGTTCGGATAGGTTTTCGGGCCAGGTGTGCTCCATTAGGAACCCAATGATTTCCTCCTGTAAAACCGGCTTCGGACGGTCAAACTGTTTGGAGTACTGCGTTAAGAGGTCATCGGCTATGGAGAGAATTTCGGACTTTCTACACCGCAGAGGTGAAATCCGGAGCGTGACTGCCGAAACCAGATAATAGAAATCTTCTCTCATGCGCGACGTTTTGACGTCCCCAATAAGTTCGCGGCTCGTACCACAAAGGAGGCGGCTGCCAAGGGCCTCCGCGGAGTGAAAATAGGTTTCGATGATCAGTTCCTGAAGTGAAAGGCTAAGATCCCCAACCTCAGATAGGTAGACCGTTCCCTTGGTCGAGAAAGCCGATTGCAAAGCTTCGACATCGGCTTCGGCGCTGTGGATTTCCGTGTAGGCACTGCGAGACCGATGCGACTGGGAATGGATTTGGGCGGCAATTGAACGCTTTCCAACACCGTGCTCGCCCATAATCAGGACAGGACAATCACTATCGGCAATCCGGGCAATCGCCCGCTGAATCTGCGCCTCAATCGGGGCAAACTGCTTCGTCTGTCGCCTGACATTTGGAATGGTTGTACCGGTTGCCATGAAGGGTCCTAGGTTCACACCCCTGCTTTAGCAATACGGGTTCCAAACCTGGGGGCAGTACTTGGAATTGGCTTTCCACAGGCTATATCCGCCCTTGAGAGCTTTTCCGGGATAAGCGGATGACTAAATATGGGAAATGTTTTTCCCTCCCTGTGGAAAGTATTGTGACATTAATTTCCCAGTAAAGTGGAAAAAGTTTTCCACTGGACCGGTACAACTCGTTCCTGATTCCGGACAACTCTTGGGGAATTCCCTTCGATTGAGCCGTTCCACTTTCGGCATTGCGATTGCTAAGGAAGGTGTAACGGTTTGTAATGCCGAAAGTCCCTCTATTGGAGAATATGGCCCAGTACATCCAGATGCCAGCGATTCCGAGGAACCCCTGGTCCTTCCGGGACGCTCCTTTTGCATGGAGAGTGGTGATTATTGGCGTGCTCTTTGCCGCGGTGTACCATCGTGTGCTCGCCGGCCTCGTAAGAACTTGGTGGGTGAACCCCGATTTTTCCCACGGTTTCCTGGTCCCCATCTTTGCGGCGTATCTGGTGTGGGCTAAGAGAAAAACCCTTCTAGAGAAACACGCCGCTCCTACCTCAAGCGGAATTGCCGTCGTGGCCCTGGGGCTGGTGGTCCTGCTCCTGGGTGAATATGGCGCTGCGATCTTCTTGTCACGGGTCTCACTGGTGATACTGCTGGCCGGGTTGGTGCTTTGTTTTGGCGGGTGGCAGCTTCTCAAAGACCTTCGCTTCGCTTTGCTGGTACTTTTCCTGGCCATCCCTCTTCCCGCTATTATTTTCAACGAGATAGCCATTCCTCTCCAGATCCTCGCTTCGAAGCTCGCCAGCCATTTGCTTCCTTTATTTGGTGTGCCGGTTCTGCGCGAGGGCAACGTAATTGAGCTCCCTTCCATACAGTTGGAGGTGGCGGAGGCTTGCAGCGGCATCCGCTCCCTGGTCAGTCTATTCACGCTCTCGGTCTTTTTTGGGTACTTTCTGGAGAAGACCTTTCCACGGAGGGCGGCACTCGCCCTGGCCAGCATTCCCATTGCTATAGCGGCCAACGCAATTCGCATTTTCGGCACCGGATTATGCATCCAGTACTGGGATCCGGATAAGGCGCTAGGCTTTTTCCACGAGTTTTCCGGCTGGGTTATGTTTCTCGTCTCCCTCGCTTCTCTCTTCATTGTTCATAGCGCCATGCATTTTATTCCGGCGCGAAGGGGGCAGGCTTGAAGAGTTTTCGCTTCTGGGTGGTCGCCGCCATGCTGGCTGCAACAGCCTTGGTGCTGTTTGCCCGCGGAAATGCTGACGTGATTCCGGTCAGCGAGCCCTTGCCCGATGTTCCGCGCTCGATTGCCGGATGGTCGGGAACCGACGTGCAAATCGATCAGGATACTCTCAAAGTTCTTGGAGCCGGTAACTTCCTGTCGCGCATTTATG
>OBLW0100001569.1_pt1 | contig 19125 bp, 14 predicted proteins | sample 1520161 | NCBI WGS metagenome assembly OBLW01 (sample SAMEA3539309, study PRJEB22396) | soil metagenome | biome: tundra; feature: field; material: soil | place: USA | collected 2010-05 | depth 0.15 m | reverse complement strand
TTTGTTAAAAACTTTTCGGGGGGAATGAAACGCAGATTAGAGATTGCAAGAGGACTGCTGCATAAACCAAAAATCCTTTTTCTTGATGAGCCTACATTAGGGCTTGATCCACAGACAAGAAACCATATGTGGAATTACATCAAGGAAATAAATGAAAAGGAAGGGATGACTATCTTCTTTACAACTCATTATATGGAGGAGGCAGAAAAGATTGCGGGAAGAATTGCAATAATTGATCATGGAAAAATAGTTGCCTCGGGAACTCCTGATGAGTTAAAGGTTCAAACTAAAACCGAGACTCTTGAGGAGGCATTTCTGTCACTTACGGGGAATACAATCCGTGAAGAAGAAGCTTCGTCAGTCGATCATATGAGGGCAATGAGTAAAATGTGGAGAAAAAGGAGATAAGTATATGCAGATAATTTATATTCTTTGGCTGAGACAGATAAAGAAATATTTCCGATCGAAGTCAAGGATAATCGGATCACTCGGTCAGCCTGTATTATTCCTTGTTGCATTCGGATTCGGTTTTGGTGCGATCTATAAAAAAGCGGAGGGAGGAAACTATATACAGTTCCTTGCGCCGGGTATTATTATGATGAGCGTCCTTTTTACGGCAATATTTTCAGGGATTGAACTTATATGGGACAAGCAGTTCGGTTTCCTAAAGGAAACAATGGCTGCACCTGTTTACAGAATACAGATCATGCTTGGGAGAACATTGGGAGGCGCCACTGTGGCGACTATACAGGGAGTTATTGTTTTACTCCTTACACTACTTGTGGGATTCAAAATTGACAACCTGTTTCTTCTGCCGCTGGGGATATTATTTATCTTTATTGTCGCACTTCTATTTACTTCACTGGGTACGGCAATAGCTGCAGTCCTTGAAGATATGCAGGGGTTTCAGATGATCATGAACTTCCTGGTAATGCCGATATTCTTCCTTTCGGGGGCACTGTTCCCACTGCATGGAATTCCATTATTCCTGGAAGTTATAGCTAAGTTTGATCCTCTTTCTTATGGGATTGACGGATTCAGGCAGGCACTTATTTCGCAGGCGCATTTTGGAATAGGGATAGACATAATCGTTCTAAGCGTTGTGACATTGCTGATTCTTTTTACAGGAAGCTACTTATTCGAAAGGATTGAGGCATAATAAAAAAGGCTGTCTTAACGACAGCCCTTTAAAGTTGTATTTGTGAATAAGTACTTTTACTTTTCTTCAGGCAGCAGAGTGATCTTTACATATTCTTTTTTGAAATATTTGTTACAAAATTCCTTAATATCACTCATTGACAAATCTTCAACCCATTTGGGATAGCTGGATATTTCTGCCAGATCGTCAGAATTCTTAAAATAATATTGAAGAGTCTGACTCCAATAGGAATTTGTTTTTACATTAACTTCGTGCTGCCTTTTTTGAATTTCCTTCACTTTCGCAAGAGTTTCATTTGAGGTACCGAATAGTTTAGTAGAATCTATAATAGAAAATGCGGCTTTAGTTAATTCATCCACTCTCTTCGGGTCGCAGCCGAAATCAATATTTATACTGTAGTTAGGCTTAGGAATCCTGTAAATATCACACCAAACCCCGACTCCATAAGATCCTCCTTTTTCCTCACGGATAATTTCCCTCATGCGAATATCTAATACGCTCATGAGCGAATGCATCAGGTATTCATTTTTAGGGCTCCAGTTAAAGTCGCCCATATAAGAAATACGTACCTGGCTTTTAGGTTCAATTCCTTTTCTGACAGTTTTTTCTATAATCTCTGACGGGTTAGTAAATTTCAGATCAACCCATTTCTCATTCCTGTTCAGGGAAGGAAGTCCCCCTAAATATGTAAGTACAAGCTGTTTAATTTTATTGGTATCCAAATTACCTATAAGGAGGAAAGTAAAGCCCTGCGCATCTGCAAACCTGTTTTTGTAAATAGACAAAGCCTTATTCATATCAATTTCATCAATCATTTTTAAAGTTAAGGGACGCATACGGAAATGATAATTGGTTACAGTATTAAGCAATGTATCACTAAATGCACTTTCCGGATCATTTGCTTTATTCTGCAACTCCGCTGTCAATTTAGAAATAGATGATTTAAAGGAAGCGGAATCCAATCTTGGTGCAGTAAAATATTCATATACGAGCTGGAAAAGAGTTTCGGCATCTTTAGGAGTAGAATAACCGTAAATACCTTCTTCATAATGATCAATATAGGGACTTAAAGAAACAATCTTTCCCATTTTGTATTTTTCAAGCTGGGTTTCATTGAATTCCCCGACACCAGATTCACCAACCAGATTAACTGAATTCGAAGCTGATAAGAAATCATTATCCGGAACAAGAGAAGATCCCCCCGGCTTAAATGCCGAAAGCATAATCTCATCATTTTTAAAATCAGTAGGTTTTAAGATAACCGTAACCCCATTGGATAATTCCCATTTTATCAAACCGAAGGATGCAATTTTTGAAGAACCGACAATTGTACCTGCGGCAGGAACATTCTTTACCAATGGCTGGACTGAAGCGTTGTCTATATAAGGAGTGATTTTCTCTTTTGTAACGTTTTCCAAAACGGCAGCCAGTTCTTTTTCATCAGGAATTTTAATTCCAGGTTTCTCAGGAACATTAACCATAATTACACGGTTATCCTTAACGAGGAGTCCGCCGGAATATTTATTTATCTCATCAAGAGTAATTAAAGGTAAATATTTTTTTAACAAAGAATACTGATCTTCAATTGACGGAATCGGACTGTTATCAAGATAATTTCCTACAAATTCATCAATCATTTGGGATGATTCAGTTTTATCTTTTTCAGATAATTGTTTTTCAAGATTACTTAATAATATCGATTTGATCCTATCAAGTTCGACAGATGTAAAACCATACATCCGGACCCGTTCAGCTTCCCTGACCAATGATTCAAGACCTTTATCAATTCCGCCGTCTTTAACCATGGCTGCCATTATATTTATATCAGCCGTTCTTACAAATCTGCCTTGCCCGGCATAGCAATATGCAAATGGCGGATCGGGCAATTGAGTGAGTTCATTAAGCCTTTGGTTAAACATACCTTCAAAGAGATCCTGTGCTATCATCTTTTTATAATCATTTTCTGTTTTATATTCTTCCCTGTCTTTCTTAAGATAAATGGCAACAGTTGAATATACAGCCTCTTTATCGGAAGCTATTGCAAAAAGAGTTTCTTTATGTTTTGCGATGGGATATAATTCCCTTTTCCGGATCTCTTTTGGCTGAGTAATTGAGTTAAAATGTTCTTTGATAAAAGCCAGAATACTATCTTTATTAAAATCTCCTACGGCTACAACTGCCATAAGGTCAGGACGATACCAGTCATGGTAAAAATTCCTGAGCGTTTCATAATGAGCAGTATCAATAATATGTTTATCGCCAATAGTTATGCGTTCTGCATACCGCGAATTCTTAAACAATATGGGGAGCTGCTTATCAAGCATGCGCATTTGCGCACCTCTTCCGAGACGCCATTCCTCTCCAACGACTCCCCTTTCCTTGTCAATCTCGATTGAATCGAAGGACAAATTATGAGCCCAGTCCTCTAATACAAGAAAAGCTTTGGATAGAATTTCAGGTTTATCGGTTGGTACCTGGAGCATATAAACGGTTTGGTCAAAACTTGTATAAGCATTAAGATCAGCACCGAATTTTACCCCTATAGATTCAAGATAATTAATTAGGTCATTTTTACTAAAATGTTTTGAACCATTGAACCCCATATGTTCAACGAAATGTGCGAGTCCTCTTTGATCTTCATTCTCAAGAACGGAACCAGCATTAACAACGAGGCGCAGTTCTGCCCGCTTTTCAGGTTTCCCATTTTTCTTGATATAATACTTAATGCCGTTATCAAGAGTACCTATTGTTACATCCTTATCAACTGGTATATCCTGGGATTTAATAAATGGAATAAATGAAAAGATAAAAATTAAGGCGAGAAGAAGATCAAGTTTAAATTGTTTCATATCCTGATCCTTTAAATAATTTAAGATATTTGAAAGAGACTTAATAAAGATAGGGACTTTTATTTAAACAATCCTTCATCTTTATCCCTGCCGTCATCAACTTCCTTTTCCTCATGCTTTGTAAAATCATTAAAGTTATACCTGACTGACAGCCCTATATTCCGACTCCTCCATGTACTTGACTTGCCATAGCTATAAAAGTTCGATCCATAGGTTTCATTTACAGGGCGCATAGCATCGAACACATCATTTATGTTCACGCCAAATGTTAGTTTCTTATCAAAGAAATCCCTTTTAAAATACAATCCAGCAAACGGGGAAGCATTTGTTCTGTATCTATCGTCAAAAGTTCTAAGCGCAATATTATAATAGAATATTACATTTATATCCCACCAAAGATTCAGATTACAATTTCCAGAAAATTTCCAACTATCTCTTTTTATAGAATAGATCTCGGTTAAATAGCCGCCGTCTTCAATAAGCCTGTTATATGCAATCCTTACATTAAACATTCCTAACCAATCGGGAAGTTTCATGGGAAATTTCGGGTCATTAATTATTGGTATAGTAAGTTCAAAACCATAACTCTTATTTGAGGTTGAATTTATAGTGGTATTAACTGTTATGCTGTCGTTAATATTTGTTGAAACAGACGAAGGTCTCCCTTTCGAATCGTTATAATAAACATTAAGGATCGGATTGAATTTCAGTTCAAAGGAGTTTGTATAAGTTGGGGCAAGCCTGGGATTTCCAACTGTAATGCTGTTAGGACCATTTACTTTAATAAACGGATTTATCATTTCCAATTGAGGGCGGTTAATCTTTCTTGCGGCATTAAAGGAAAGCTGAAAGATCGCATTCAATTTGTAAGCCAGTCCGAACGTAGGAAATAAACTATTATAGTCTGTTTTGAATTCCTCCCCTGTTACTTCCTGCAATCCATCAGTAAAAGTCTGTTCATCCCTGAGACCAAGTTTGTAATCAATGACAGATATATTGTTTGAATAGGATAAATATAAAGCATGGATATTTTCGCGATACCTGAAAACATTACTCAGATTAAGGCTATCATAATAGAGCCCGGTAAGGTAACTATAATTCAAATTTTCAAGAGTTGCTTTACGGTCCCTAAACGTAAATTTATATCCAGCTTCTATTTTTCCAAGGGTTTCGGTGGGATTAACATAATCGGTATTAAGAATAACGGTCTTATTATTCACATCATTGTTGTTATTCTGAAGACCGGGATAAAGGGGAAGATAATTGTATTGAGTGGTGAGAAGATCATGAGTTGAATTAACCATAGTGGAAAAGAAAGCATCCGCAGTAATTTCATGTCCTTTGGTGTTGAACTTCTTTTTGTAATCTGCACTTGCATTATAGTTGTTAAAATCCCCATGACCATCATCCGTTGTAAAATATGAATAAGTTTCAGCACCAGCCAGATTGTAAATAAAATTATCGGCAGAAATAATCATTTTACCATTGGTCTTGTTATAATTTCCTGTAAGTGATAATAAATTAAGGGTGTCAAAATCATAATCGAGTCCCAGTTTAATATTTGACATATATCCCTGAGTTAAATTCTGACCGATCGAATTCTGTGAGTGAAGGAAATCGCTTAAGTAGTTTATTCTTTCACCATCATTATACTTTGTAAATTTACCCCAATATCCATTGGCAGAACCGAACAGGTTAAGACTTCCCTTCCTGTAATTAAGTGCAGAACTTAAATAACCGATTTGCTGAGTAGCGGAATAAAAAGCGAGGGTACCGTTATAATTATCGTGATGTTCTTTTTTAGTAATTATATTGATAATTCCAGCATCACCTTCGGGATCATCCTTTGCGGAAGGGGTGGTTATCACTTCGACCTTATCAATATAAGAAGCGGGCATTTGGGAGAGAAGATTATCAGCCATGGGCTGAGGTTTGCCGTCAATCAGGATATTTACATTACTGTTCCCTCTAAGGCTTATTTTACTGGTAGAAGGGTCAACCTCAACAATTCCAGTATTTCTTAAAGCATCCGAAACCGAGCCGCTCTGGGAGCCCGGAACCTGGTCCATATTTATAACCTGCTTGTCGATATAGAATTCAACCATCGGTTTCTGTCCTATTATTTCAACAGCGGACTTCATAATTGAAGAGGGCTTAAGCAAAATTGTTCCAAGGTCCGCCTTGTTATTTATGAAGTTAATCGTATCAATCTGTTTTGTTTCATACCCGATATAAGAGAATCTTATAAGGATACTCTTTTCTTTGAAACTATATTTCAGATTGAATAGTCCCTTTTCGTTTGAAGAAGTTCCTCCCAACACTTTCTGATTTGATTTGGAATATAATGCTACGGTTACCCCCTGCATAGGAGTGCCGTTTTGGGAATCTTTTATAAACCCTGAAATTGTAGGAGTCTGGCCAAATATTGAATTTGTGAATAATAAAAAGTTAAGAATAAGGGCAAGTATTATTAGTTTCACAATAGTTTACCGAAAATATGTATAAAGATTAATAAGAGGTTAGTTGAAATTATCATTTAAAATTAAAGAAATATGGGATTATTCAAAAGCCCGGTTGGATATATTATCCCCTTTTCACTAACTTTAACTAGCAAATGAACATATAATATCCTGAAATTATAATGACTAAATCATCTGAAGCAAAAAATAAATTCCTTAACGGTTATGGCTGTTCGCAGGCAGTATTTACCACATTCAGTGAGCAACTGGGAATAGATGAACTAACAGCACTAAAGGTATCTGCTCTTTTTGCGGGCGGGATGAGGATTGGAGAAACGTGCGGTGTTGTTACCGGGGCATTGATGGCGCTCGGATTAAAATTCTCCCCCGACTCCTGTCAAATATTGGATAATCGTAAAGTTACCTATAAATTTGCGGAAGAATTTTATTCCAGGTTCCTTGAGAGGCACAAATCTCTAAAATGTAAGGAACTCATGGGAGTAGATATAAGTACTCCCGAGGGGAAAGCAGAATCAGAATTAAAAAACACACATCAACTGGTTTGCCCTGCATTCGTTCATGATGCTGCTGAAATACTAGAGGAAATGTTATCATAATTATTATATAAAAGGGTGAAATAAAATAGTGTCAATAAAAATAAAAGAAGTTACTACTCCCAAAGAACTAAAGAATTTTATTAAGTTCCCATATTTGCTGTATAAGGGGAATCCATATTGGGTACCGCCAATGCTGCTAGACGAAAAAAAGGTGCTTAATAAAAAGAAAAACCCTGCATATGAATTTTGTGATGTAAAACTCTGGTTAGCTTATAAGGATGGAGAAATTGCGGGACGTATTGCAGGTATTATTAACCGGAGTTATATAGAAGTATGGAAGAATAATTATGCCCGGTTTAGTTATATAGATTTTATTGACGACGACAACGTTTCAAAAGCATTGTTTGGTGCAGCTGAAAAGTGGGCAAAAGAGAATAAAATGGAAAAAATTCACGGGCCATTAGGTTTTACTGATTTCGACCCGGAAGGAATGCTTGTTGAGGGCTTTGAAGAATTAGGCACTTTCGGCGCAATATATAATTACCCTTATTATGTCAGGCATATAGAAAAATACGGTTACAAAAAAGATGTTGATTGGATTGAGTTCCAGGTAAAGCCGCCGGAACAGATTCTTGAAAAAGTTGAAAGGATAGCAAATATTGTAAGCAAAAAATACGGTCTGAAAATATTGCGTGTTAAAAAGGCGAAGGACCTTTTACCTTACGGCAGAGAAATATTTTATTTAATAAACCGCGCATATAAAGATTTATTCGGCTTTGTTCAACTTACGGATAAACAGATTGATCTGTATATAAAGGAGTACTTTGGATTTATTAAACCCGATTTTGTTCCTGTAGTTATGGACAGCCAGAATAAAATAGTTGCATTTGGAATTACCATGCCCTCGCTTTCCAAAGCTCTTCAACAAAACCGAGGCAGGCTTTTCCCCTTTGGGTTTATTTCCATGTTAAAGGCAACGAAAAAAAATAATATGGCTGATCTGTACCTGGTAGCCGTTGATCCTGAAATGCAGGATAAAGGCGTGAATGCACTTTTAATAAATGAAACGAATAAGATTTTTATAAAACATAAAATCACATTAGTTGAAACAAACCGCGAGCTTGAAACAAACCTGAAGGTGCAGGCGCTATGGAAAGGAATGGATGCCCGACAGCATAAAAGAAGACGATGTTATATTAAAACCTTATAAAATAATTTTCATAGTCCCTGACACAAAACCAAATGAGCAGGATCTGAAAGCTTATTCCAAAACGGTTAGAGTGAAAATAGTGGGGCATACTGATACGGACGGAAATGAAAAATCAAATCTTGATCTTTCCAAAAGAAGAGCCACTTCGATCAAGAATTATTTTTCTGCCATGAGGAAATCATCCATTTGCTTATACAGCCATTGCGGGTCGTTATACATTATGAAATGACGGGAAGTATCGGACACAATAATTTTTGCAGATGGAAGTTCTTTGAACTGACTTTTAATTAACGTGATTGTGCTTTCATGGGTTGCACCATAATCTTTGTAGGCAATCCAAGTTCCCAATTCAAGAACGGGAGTTTTTATGTTCTTAATTTCCTTCCTGAGATCAATTGTATACATTTCATATACAACTTCACCCATTGTAGGTTGATGCGAAGCTACAGCCCACGCCAAAACAGTTTTAATTTTGTTGGTATCCGAAATCATGGCCGGAAGATACATTTTCTGACTAGCTTTAACTGCTTCAGTATCGGAATTACTAATGTACTTTTTAATATTCAATGCCATTGCTTTCGCACTTTCGGAAGTTGCACCCGGCAATTGCATTGCAGGTAAGAATGGCATTCCGTCAACACAAATAATACTACCAACAATTTCAGGATATGAACTTGCTACCCATAAGGCAACAAAAGCTCCCAGGCTGTGACCTATAATGACAGGTTTTACAATTTTGTTTTCTTTGATAAAAGATGCTAATTCTTCTTTTACCGTGTAAAGAATACTATCATTTTTGTAAGGTGGTTCACCTGCAAAGCCCGCCAATGTGAGTATGTAACACTTATAAGTAGATTTGTACTGTTCAACAGTTTCATTCCAAACATCACCTTTACAATAAAGCCCCGGAATAAAAATCATTGGCTTACCTTCTCCAATAATTTTTACTGAGAAAGATTTTGTGGTTTGTGCAGATACAAGGATTGAACTAAGTGATACGAACAAAATTGTTACCGCGAATATATGTTTCATATTAGACTTTGTTTAAGTTAGTTAACGAATGTAAAAGTACAGTTATTAAAACCAAAAGTAAATTTTAAGAGCCTATTATTGGGTAAGGTGTTATAGGCTAAGCAACCTATGCCCATTAAAATTATTTGAACAATTACAATTGTACTACTAAATTTGATACGAGTAAACCTGAATTTAATTGTTAGATAAGTATGAAAGTCTATTCAAATTATTTCTTTTGAATGATTCTTTAGAAATGTTTTTCATTTAGTTAAATTTACTTAATAAAGATAGAAAAATGATATGTAATTTTTCAAGATATCTAAAACATCAATGCACCACAATTGATATATGCAAAAGAAAAAGTGAGCAACACAAATAAGCACAAAACATTTTCAACAGTAATGCTTAATTCGATTTATCTGAAGAATAGAAGGACAGGGTTTATATACCGGATAATAACTTTAAGCATTCTAATAATATGCATGTCAGAATGCCTTACTTCTCAGACAAAAAATATTAAACCTAATGATTCAAGTAAAACTGCGATTGAGATGGTAAAAGACTATTCAGAGAAGGATAATTATTTCTCAAGGTTAGTAAGGATGATTTTAGTAAAAGATAATGAAATACGACCCGGAAACACAATACATGATGCTGACAAAAAAATGATAAAGAAATTCACCGGGAAAATTATCAGGAAAATTAATGTTGAGGTTCTTGACGTATTCGGCGCATCAGTAGATAATCCACAAGACACTGTCCGCAACTGGTTACAAGACGAAGGAAATTCTCTTCACATGAAAACAAAAGAATGGCTTATTAAAAACAAGCTGATTTTTAATGAAGGGCAGAGGTTGACTCCGTTTGATATTCAGGAAAGTGAAAGGATAATAAGACAAACTCCTTATGTCTATGATGTCCGGATTATTCCTCAAAAGATCATGAATAATCCTGACAGCGTTGATATAATGGTATATACCCAAGATATCTGGAGCATTAATGGAGGCGTATTATATCATCCAGGAGATAAAACCGGAAGTGTTTCCTTTGATGATATAAACTTCCTTGGATTCGGCAATGATTTCAAGGGTGGACTTAAATTTGACCACCAGCTTAAACACGGATGGGACTGGGATGGCAGCTATTCCATTGATAACATTGAAAAAACATTTCTTTCAGCAAATTTATATTATTTATCAGATCTATACCGCCAACAATATGGACTAATGATCGGCAGGGATTTTATCTCCCCCATCATAAGTTGGGCCGGAGCTATTGCGCAGAACTGGCAAATAGCAAGATATCCTGATTTAAGGAATACATTAGGACTTTTCGAAACTGCGAAGTATAACCAGCAGGATTACTGGCTGGGTTATGCATTTGACCTAAAACCTTTTGATCCAAATACAGTATACCAGAACAGATTCAACATTGCAGGGAGAATTACCAGGACTGTTTATAGCCAGAGACCTGATTTTGATACAGTGAATTTATTTCAGGATAATACTTTTTATCTGGCCCGAATTGGATTTTCCTATAGAACTTACTATCAAGACCGTTTTGTATTCGGTCTTGGGAAAACAGAGGATATCCCACTGATAAATATGATTGAATTGCTTTTCGGTTATGAAAAAGGGGCAAATACCAACAGACCATATTATGGATTAAAATCAGGTTATAGTTTTTACGATTATAATTTGGGTTATTTATATGGAGGTTTTCAGATTGGAGCATTTTTGAGCAATGAGAAATGGTTAGACCGTAATTCCATTCTGGAAATGCTCTATTTCTCAAATCTTAATGATATTGGCAATTTTGGCTGGAGGCATTATATTGGAAGCAGGTATTCATTCAGCTATAACCCACTGAGTCCACAGGATATTCTGGACATCAATAATGCAGACGGACTTAGGGGTTTTTCAAATAACTACTTAAAAGGAAATAAAAAACTGGTACTTAATTATGAAGCCGATATTTTCGTCCCTTTGAAATTCTTAGGGTTTAGTATGGCTTTTATTACATTTGCCGACTTTGGTTTTATTTCTTCTATCAATACTACATTATTTGAAAGTAAGCTTTACCAGGGATATGGCGTTGGTTTCAGAATAAAAAACGAACATCTTATTTTTCCAACATTCCAGTTTATGTTTGGTTTTTATCCCAATTTACCAGAGGAAGGAGGAACCCATTTCAATATGTTTAATCAAAGCTCAATATATTATCAATTAAATCAGTTCCAATTTTCAATCCCTTCAGTTGTTATAGCACAGTGAATCGGGGATTGAAAGAGATTCCACGCCCCGCCAGATAGTTAATGCCCGACAGCTTTCATCTACCCCGCAGTGCAATTGCAGGGGGTAATATTTGAATATATTTGAATGAAATTATTGTAATATCATATCTAATTGTTCCACTGAATTTCCATTTGATATAAATGTGTACTCCCTAAGAACAAATTTATTTGTTCTTAACTTTTGGCATTTGCGAAGGATCAAAGGCACCATTTCTTAAATTTATTCCATATTCAAGGTATGCTTTTAGACAGGCTAGAAAGTTTGCCCAACCTTCAGTATTTCCTTTCAGCCACTTTATGCCTGCTTCGTCATTGTCCCTACTTTTTTCGGTAACAACCACAAAAGTTGAGCCATTTTCTTTCGGAGTAAGTGTCATTTCGACCAGAAGTTCTTTCCCATCTACATCATTCCAGTAATATGAAATATATTTGTCTTTCTCTATCTTACCGACACGTACAGGAAATTCTATATCCATTTCAGGGAACTTCCAGATAAGCTTTTTCCCTTCCTCCATCCTGCCGCTACTTTTTGAAATAAAATAAACCGACATTTTGACTGGATCAACAATAGCTTCAAAAACCTCATGCACAGGTTTCGGGATCACAAGGCCTGTCTTAATTTCCAGAGTTTTAGGTGCCATAAAATAAACCTCCTTCTTAAATGTTTTTATTAATCCTATATATATTAGTAATATTCCTAAAATATAAAGTGATCAGCACCAAATTCACTTATTATCTTATTTTATATTGATAGTATGTTTACCTGAAGGGGCGAAGACTATAAAGTTGTCATTCTCTTTCAACACTTTAAGGGATGTGGGAATTCCATCCACTATAACTTTACCAGGGAGCTGGTTCAAAGTGATGAGGCACCTGGCCGGGGATTGATAAATCAGTTCCATTCCTTGTGCTGATTGAGTACAGCTGATCAACTCATCAGAGATCCCGGTAAGATGAAAATTATTATTTTTATCCTCTGCAACATTTGCGGAGTCGCGGAAAGATAAGACGTGGTCTCCTTTAGGGATTATAATTCCTTCACTGCTATAACAAGACCAGGGTTTACCATCAAGGAGTATAATACCATGATTAACCGGATTATGCATAATGACAGTATGTGGAGTCTGAATACGCCATCGTTGTTTATCTTTAATAACAGAAGTTCCAGATGCCATGACATAAGGAAATACCTCCCAATCGTGTTGATATACAGATGATTCAGAATAGAAACATACGCGACCGCAAGCATTGTCAGCAAAACTGTACTGCCGGAAAAGTTCGGTCCCGGTGGGCTGCTCTGAAGCGAAACCCTTCTGTTCAATAGGATGCACAGGCACAATATTTATATCGATTGCCAATGGAATATTTCCAATTAAACCTGCATAAGTCTTTGCTAGCTGATCATACCTTGATGGAGGACGCGTCCATTCACTTTGAGGATCTTCAACCTGAAGAGTAACGTTAAATTCTTTTGAAAGCTTCAGGGTATTATCGAGATCAAATCCTAACAACTGATCGAATTCATGATGAAGTGAATTATCGAGAATTGTAAAGATGAACTCCCAATCCCTTTTATTAACAATTTTTATTGAATCAAGTGAAGCAACGATTTGTTTCAGGAGTTGGTTATTTACCTGCACGCGGTATTTATAGAAATTATCCAGTCCAACAGAATCTTTTTTCCAGAAATGTACGGAAGATTGATTAAAAAGTTCTGCCTGATCGAAACCGTATAAAGATTGAAACTCCTTTCTTGCCATATCATTGAAACCGGTAAAATAAGTCGGCTGGTTAGGTCCATCAAGAGCACCGGCAACTCCCCCAGTAATTGAAAACTCGGCTATATCAATTCCATCCCAATCATCCTTCAGTAAACCGGACAGATCATTTAATGCTCTTTTCATGCATGCAGGGTTTTGAAGGTCCATTAAGGAAAGAAAGTCAAGCTGTGCATCTTTGAGGAGGGCATTCTTTTCCCGCCATTCGGGGTGATTATTCCAGAACCCGGTACCTATATAGGGCCATTCCAGCCACGCATAGACAAGTATCCCCTGTTTATGGGCTTCGCTGATAAGAAGTTTATAATCATATGAAGGGGAAAGGTATGCGTCCCAGGCTGCCGCATGGACTGTTTTTATTCCCCATCTTTTCCATTCTGAAACAAGTTTATTAACAGGAATATTATAACGGTAACCCGCATCAAAATAAGCATCAATCCCCCTCCGTTGAAATAAGGGAGTGCAATGCATTTCTTTAACAACTAAATTAGGCAGATCAGGAAACCGCGAATATCCATCACCTGAAACCGGATCGAACAAAGTGGAAAGGAAAAGAAACATTCCTTTTCCATAATTTTTAAGGATGCCAAGCGAGTGTCCAGCTGCGGGGTCAGTATATAACAGACGGCATGATTTATCCGATGCATTAAGAATGAGAGGCACTTTGGGGGCATCTGCCCAATGAAGGTGCACAGAAGGATAGATAAGGTCCCTAACAATTTTTACACCGACTGGGGAAGACAATTTAATTTTCAACAGGTCCGCGAGTTTACTGCTACCGTCTGTTATTACACGGGCCCCCTCTTTAATAGCATGCTGAATCCGAATCATATCCTGATCAGTAGTAAATAAAGCTGTTGCATGCGGGAGAATAATAAGCATATTAGAATTAAATTCTGTTTTACTAAGTTCCGACAGAGATATTTGGGCAGGCAAAAGTCCAATGCTCATAAAGGCATTTTGAAAAGAGAGCTGGTCAATTGAGTCCTCTCCAACGGCGGAAGAATTCCAGACAATAATAGGTTCAACCGGGTCAGGGAAACTGACTGTGGGAAGTAAAAGAAATATGAATATTAATCTTAGAAAAGGAATGAAATAAAAATTCGCTATTGAAGTATTATGTATCATTTATATAAAATGGGAAAATCAATAAGGACAAATATAACAGAAAACACCGCATTCTTTTTCAGGTAATGCAAACTGAATTTCCAATCGAATTCAAAGGGGATTGAGGTTTCATTTTTTAGTAATTAAGTTTAAAATAGATTAGTTAAGGAAGTAATTACTGTTGAAATAATATTGAGAGGAACAACAATAACACACTAACTGCAATTGTTCACAGGTCTCGTAGAAAACACTCTAACGGTTTGGAAATTGAGAGATGCGCAATACAATCAGCAATACTCCAAGTGCCGGGGGATATTCTTTTTGAAGCAACTTCATCCGAAATACCACTAATCTCTTTTTCGAGTTCAGTTTCCGCTTCACGTAAGTCCTACAGTAATTGTTGGAAGATTTCTTCCATCGTTTAAATCTCTTTTAATATTTACTTATTTGCCTAAAAATATTCATAATTTGTTAATTTTATTATAGTATTGCATAATACGATTCTAATATTTATATAAAAATCATATTAAGAAGGAATGGTCATGGAAATACACATAAATTATCTGTCAGTTTTGGTCGCTGCAATTGCAAATTATATCCTTGCCATTATTTGGTACGCTGTAATTTTCGGAAAGGTGTGGCAGAGGCTAACAGGCATTACTGATATGAAGCCTGCACCAATGAACATTGTCTTGGTTTTCATCGGTTCCATAGTACTAAGTTTTGTTCTTTTTCACTCTATTATCTTTGGTAATGCTTATTTAAAAATGAGCGGCATAAGCGGGGGGCTAATGGGGGGCTTTTTCGGCTGGTTAGGTTATATAGTTCCGATAACCCTGAGCACTAAGGTATATGAGAAAAAACCCTGGGGTCTTTGGCTTCTGGATAACGCTTTCTGGCTAATATCGTTGCTGGTCATGGGTACAATTCTATCATTATGGATGTAAGCAGTTAAGAAATTTAATTGCGCTAATTATTCTAATTTTCTGTTATCTTCAATATGGGAACAACGACTGCAGAATGTGCAGGTACCGGGGAAAACTTATCTCATTGTATTATAAAGACTTAGCTTTAACAAAAACACACTTTTAAGCAAAACCCCATTTATAATAGATAAATCTAAAAATAGGGTAATAATCCTGCCTCAGGGATATCCTTACCTAGTCTCAGGTTTTCCCTGATAGTTCAACACATCTATTACTGATATGTTCGAAATGTAATTGATTAACGATTTATGGGTGGATAACGTGTTTAAAACTATTTTCTTCTTTGTCATATTTTTTTCACTTCTTTTTGTGGATAATCTTTGTGCAGCGAATTACTATTTATCAACTGGTTCTTCAGGGGACGGTGCGGGTACAAGTTGGACTAATGAACTAATATATACATCTTTTGACTGGTCACAAGTAGCCGGTGGCGATACGGTTTTCTTTGATGGTGATTCAAATGGATTAACCTATAATAATATACCATATATACAAAATGTAAATCCCGCTTCGCAAATCGTTATAACAAAAGGCAAGGACGCCGGACACAATGGAACGGTTACTTTTATACCTTATGATTATACTATAGGATGGGCTTTTCAATTAACCACTTGCAGTAATATTAAATTAACAGACTTATCATTTAAGTGTTTATTAACAGAGGTAACCATAGAAACCAAGATATTGCTTTTCAAAAGTGGCAATCATAATGTTGTTGATAATTGTACAGTAGAAAGTGGTGGAGATGGTAGTGGAATTGTTTTATACACTGAAGCACAAGACACAATTGAGAATTGCACTATTACGATTGATGCTAACAACAACCCAAATATTCAGGATGCAATAAGATTTGAAAATGGAGGAGCGGGTGGTGATGTTGTTATAGGTAATCATATCACTATGAACGGAAGTAACCCAATACCGCATAAAGATATTTTACAAACTGCAGGTATAGGCTCTTCATATAATTACCAGACAATATTTGCTAATAACTTTGTATCAGTTCGGGCTCCACAAGCAGACCAAACTCAGGGATTATTCTTTGCAGACTTTGTGAGTGGTGGTTCAAACAGATTCTTGGTTTATAATAATATTTTTGTCATGGATGCTTGGCGCAATAATCAGCCTATAATTATACAGGGGAATAATGGAAATAGTAATCAATCATTAAGAGTATTTAATAACACCATTGTTCTTGGCAACAGCACAACAGCCAGATTCCTTATGTGTGGTAATATAGATACACTTATTGCAAAAAACAATATCGTGGTTGCTGATAGCGGTATTCAATTTATGTATGGACTATATACTGATGCAAGTAATTATAATAATATAACTTACAAAGATATTGATTATAATCAACTTTGGGCAAGTGACGGTATCGGGACTAAAATGTATGGTGGCGGTGCATTTTATTATACTTTTGGGGCATGGCAATCTACTATGGGTTTTGATACCCATTCAGATACAAATTCGGTTAATTTCGCAAACAAATGGGGAACTAATGCAACTGATTATAAACTTGTCAATGGTTCTGCTGGTGTCAATACAGGCGTTGATCTTTCAAATATAATCCCCGCAATGGATATATTAGGGACAACAAGACCAATAGGTGCAGCATGGGATATGGGAGCTTTTCAGTATAGTACAGGAGTTGGAGGGGGCGGTGGAACATTGCCAACTTCAACACTAAATCTTACAGCTCTTATTGAAGCATTATATGTAGGCCGCCGAACGGCAATGCCTATAAGTCCATGGGTAACTGTTGAGTTACATAGCTCATCTACCCCTTATGCGTTAGTGGATTCAAATTCAGCAGCATTGAACTCAGAAGGAGCCGGAATATTCACTTTTACAAAAGCAGTAAGTGGTACAAACTACTATATAGTAGTAAAATCCATGAACACAATAGAGACCTGGAGCGCAACTGCACAAAGTTTCACTTCCGGTGCATTAAGCTATGATTTCACAACTGCAGCAGCGCAGGCATATGGAAACAACATGGTTCAAAAAGGATCAAAGTGGTGTATTTATAGTGGCGATTTAAACCAGGATGGTTTATGTGACTCGGGTGATCTATTACTTATTGATAATGATATCTCCACTTTTAATTATCATTCTGTTAATGATTTAAACGGCGATGGTATTATAAACGCTGATGATGAACAATTTATTAATAACAATTATACAATTTCAATTTACAGACAGACTCCAGCTGGTGCCCAATAAAATTAAAATAAGAAGAGCGATATATGGGTATTCTTTCGGGAATACCTGTAGAAAAGTAAATAACCAACGGAATTAAGCAATAAGACATCTATTTATATTTCCAACAATTCTATTTGTATTAATTATGTGCATATATGCTCCAGATTCTTATTCACAGAATCCCACATTTAACATAACATTTGCCAATGGGAGTCAAGTATCAAGCAGAGCATTTGAAGTTGATATTTATTTGTAAAGTACATCTACTCCTTTTTAAATAGCAACATTTTCACTTGGTATATCATTTAATAATGCGATAAAAGGGAGAGGAACATTAAGACTATCCTGGCTTCCGTCCTCAAGTCAATTGTCGAATCAGTCAGAGCTACCTACCACGCTGAATACATCAACGGCGGGAGTTATTAAAATTGCGGGAAAGATTCCACGTGGAGCAGGAAAGGGATCTATAATATCGAATATTTCTCCAGGCACAAAAATCGGAAGGTTACGGCTTACAAATAGTACGAGGTTTGAATAAGGGCAGCAGATGAATTTTACCTTTTTATCGGCATCACCATATCCTACATCAGTAAATGGATATGTAGGTAAAATGAATACAACTATAACGTCGGTAGAGACATATAATAATTATAAGTTAAGCACTCCATTATATATGACATCAACAACATTGTCATCCAAAATACAGGTACAAGCCATCGTACCTAACTGGTCGTCCAATGATCAAATGGACAATGAATTAGCGCTCAGAGAGCGGCAATTGATTCTAAATCAACAGACACAATCTGGAATACGGTATCATTGGTAAAGGCATCCGATTTGAGCGACTCAACTAAGATGAGCTCATATTCCGATACGAAACTTCAGTCAGGTAAATATCAATACAGGCTTAAAATAACAGACCCGGATGGTACCATCTCTTACGATAAGGTGATTGAAACCATAATAGCGGGAATACCGACGAACTTTGCCATCAGTCAAAACTATCCTAATCCGTTTAATCCATCAACAAAAATAAATTATCAGATACCGACTGATGCCAGAGTTATTCTTGATGTGTACAACATAGCCGGTCAGAAAGTGGCGGAACTTGTTATCCAGAACCAGGCTGCGGGATATTATACAGTTGATTTCGGTACAACGGGTAAATTAGCATCAGGCATATATATATCGAATGACAGCAAGCAATAAAGCAACAGGCAACAATTTTTCTGATACTAAAAAGATGATGCTTTTGAAATAAAAGTTCAAAAAAAGAACTCCCGGAGTGGTGAAAAACCGGGGGGGGCGGAAGGTATAATCTTTTGAACTGACTCAAATCAAATGAAATTGAAATAAAAAATCAATGTATTTATAAAGTATATAATCATTTATCACTGGTTGAATAATACCATCTTATAAGATGATGATTCAAAACGAATTAAATATCCCGCCGGAAAGATTTGAGACCGAGGTTGATAAATACATACGCAATTATAATTGATAAA
>OBLW0100001568.1_pt1 | contig 19163 bp, 12 predicted proteins | sample 1520161 | NCBI WGS metagenome assembly OBLW01 (sample SAMEA3539309, study PRJEB22396) | soil metagenome | biome: tundra; feature: field; material: soil | place: USA | collected 2010-05 | depth 0.15 m | reverse complement strand
AGTTCAGACGTGTGCTCTTCCGATCCCACGGCAGATCGAAGAAAACGGAATCACCACGGAGCAGATCGACTTTCCCGAAGAAGCGGTCAGCTTCATCATCCGTCATTACACGCGCGAGGCGGGAGTGCGAAACCTGGAACGCACCATAGGCACTATCTGCCGCAAGCAAGCGCGAAGATTGGCGGAAGGAAAGACCGAAAAACTGGTAGTCACCAAAGAGGTAGTGCAGGAATTTCTAGGCGGCATCAAGGTCCGCAGCGAAGGCGAAATCGCGGAGCGCACCAAGCGCCCAGGCGTGGTAGTCGGACTAGCGTGGACGCCGTCGGGCGGCGACGTGCTCTTCGTCGAAGCCAACCAGATGAAAGGCAAAGGTGGACTAACCATCACCGGCCAGATTCAGGACGTGATGCGCGAGTCCATGCAAGCCGGCCTAAGCTGGGTGCGTTCGAATGCGAAGGAGTTAGGCATCGACGAAGAATTCTTCGCCACCCACGACATCCACATTCACGTGCCCGCGGGCGCGATCCCCAAAGACGGTCCCTCCGCCGGCGTCACCATCGTGACTGCGCTAGTGTCGTTGCTGACTGGCAAGCAGGTACGTCCGCTAACCGCAATGACCGGCGAAATCACGCTAAGCGGAAACGTGCTGCCCGTAGGCGGCATCAAGGAAAAAGTTCTGGCCGCCAAACGCGCCGGTGTGCACGACGTAATCCTGCCCGCCGAGAACAAAACCAATCTCGAGGAAGATCTGACCCCCGAGCAGTTACTGGGATTAACCCCCCACTACGTAAAGACCGTAGACGAGGTGCTGGAGTTTGCGCTGCCCAAATCGGCGCGTGAAGAGCGTCTCGACGCCGAAGAACGCGAAAAGGTGCTCAGCACGTAGGGCAGTTCTCAGCTGTGCGGTGCTCGAAGCCTGAGCCTACACTCCCAGAATGAGGCTCAAACCAACCGTGCCAAGAACCAGCCAAGACGCAATGCCCAATTTGCTTTTCATTAGTATTCTCCTTTTATTGAATCTAGTGGTGCAGACGCCTCTTATCGCCTAACCGTTGGGAAGTGCCACAGGCCTGGCACTTAAAGCCGCCGTGAGCGGCTTCACAATGTCCATCAATCAAGAGTCGCCAACCGCACAGCCGTTGTCATTCATCCATCCCGATTGACAATGGAACCCGCATTTGACATATTGTCAAAGCGGTTAGCAACACTGATGCATTTACCGTCGCCAAAGGTCCCATCAGGCCCAGGTCAAGGTGGGAGTGGAGAACACATGAGCGAAAGCGTTTCCCTGGTTCACTCTGAAAGTCTGCCCTCAGAGCAGGCGGGTGAACTGATTCACTTGCCTCGCGAAAAGGCCGGCTGGGAGTGGATAAGTTTCTTCGTGCGGCGACTGGGTCGGGGAGACGTCTATCGGGCTGAGACCAACGGCGAGGAGGCCGTGTTTGTCCTGCTTGGCGGAACCTGCCACGTTGACTGGGGGCAAGGCGCGGAGCGCATCGGAAAACGGAAGAATGTTTTCGACGGCTATCCTTATGCGCTGTATTTGCCGACCGGAAACAAAGTCACCTTTACGGCCGAGACGGTTTGCGAAATCGCCGAATGCAGGGCGCCGTCGACAGCGCAACTGAAGCCGGAATTAATCACTCCCGATGACGTTGTAAGCAGTCTGAGGGGAGGAGGCAACGCCTCACGCCAGATCGTCGACATCGTGACCCCCGCCTTTCCGGCAGACAAACTGATTGTCGTAGAGGTCTATACTCCTGGTGGAAACTGGTCCAGCTATCCGCCGCACAAACACGATGTCCACAATCCTCCGGCCGAAGTCAATCTCGACGAGATTTACTATTATCGAATGAATCGCGAGAACGCATTTGCGTTCCAACATCTGTACGCAGGCCAGCATTCGGCCGAACGCACCGTGAAAACACGGGACGGAGATGCGGTCCTGGTTCGCAGTGGCTACCACCCGGTGGTTGCCGGACCGGGGTATGACATCTACTACCTGAACTTTCTCGCCGGATCTTCTCGCGTGATGGCGGTTACGGAAGATCCGCAGCACGTTTGGTTAAGGTCCACGTGGAAGGAGACTGATCCGCGACTGCCGCTTGTAGAACGAGGATAGGAAATTTAGTTTTGTGCAATTAAGACAGAGTTTCTCGAACCGAACGGGCGGAGCAAGTTAACGTCCCATCCATGATAGGCCAGGGGACCAAGGTGGAGCCACAAACGTCTGGGACAACGTCCAAAGCACCCAAGTTAAAGAGGGTCCTCGGTCTCTGGGACCTGGTTTATTACGGAGTCATATTAACCTCGCCGATCGCGGTGGTGCCGATGTTTGGTGAGGCCCAGGTGCTTTCGCATGGTCATGCGGTCATTACTCTTCTGGCCGCAATGGTGGCCATGACCGCCACCGCCGTCAGCTTTGGACGAATGGCGACCGTGTATCCCTCCGCCGGTTCGGTTTACACCTACGCCAGCCGGGCTTTCAATCCGACGTTCGGTTTCATCGTCGGCTGGGCGATGTTCCTGGAATATTTATTTCAACCGCTGCAGAATAGCCTCTACGCGGCCTTGACGATTCAGAGACTGGTTCCCCACGTACCGTTTGCGCTTTTATCGGCGCTGGCCGTTGGATTCATGACTTTACTGTGCTGGTTTGGAGTCCGCACCACAGCGCGCGCCAACGAAATCCTGCTGGCCATGATGTCGATCGTAATGATCGTTTTTCTGGGCGAAGCGATTTGGTTCATCATCGGGCACCACCATGTGGTGGGATTGATTTCAACGCAACCGATCTACGATCCGAGAACCTTCAGTGTGCGCGCGATTGCCGCGGGTACGGCGCTGGCGGCCACCACCTATATCGGTTTCGACGGGGTCAGCATCCTGGCTGAAGAAGTGGAGAATCCGCAGCGAAATGTGTTGCTTGCCTCTGTCCTCGTCTGTGTGTTCACGGGACTCTTCGCCGCCTTTCAGGTTTATCTGGCGGTTCGAGTCTGGCCCGATTACCGCACGCTTGCCAATCCGGAAACCGCCTTTATGGATGTGGCTAATGTCGTAGGCGGGTACAAGCTGTTTGTCGGTTTTGGCGCCGTGCTGCTCATCTCAAGCCTGGCCTGCGGTTTGGCCGGATTGCTCGGGGCCGTGCGCTTGCTTTATAGTATGGGCCGCGACAACGTACTGCCGCGCAAGATTTTCGGCCATCTTAATGCGGAACGCGGCAACCCCTCCTATAACGTGCTGATCGCCGGCACGCTCGCGTATTTGGGCACGTTGACGCTCGGCTGGGAGCGGTCTGTCGAGATCCTTAACTTTGGCGCACTGATGGCATTCATGGCCGTGAACCTCTCTGCCGTCAAGCACTTTGGTTTCTCTCCTGGGATGGCCGGAAAACGGCACCTGTTTCTCGACGTTATCGTGCCCAGCTTGGGATTCGTTTTTTGCCTGGTGATTTTTCTAGGCTTGCAGGAATCCACGCTGGTTGCGGGCGCCATCTGGCTCGTCGCGGGTGGCGTGTATGTTGTTTTGAAAACCAGGGCTTTGGGTCAACCCGTGGTAATCGACTTCAGTGAATCCGGCAGTTGATTTAGAAAATAGAACTCGTGTGAGTTATGACAAAAGCGCTGGACGATTGGTACCGCCCGGAAATTCCTCGCAAAGAGCTAAAGCAGTTCATGGCTCGCGGCGACGGGAAGGGCCTGGCCAACTTCGGACTCTGGCTGGCATGTCTTGCCTGCAGCGGCTGCCTTGCTTACCTGGCGGTCGGCAGCTATTGGGTGGTTCCAGCATTTTTCCTCTACGGCACAATCTATAGTTCATGCGATGCGCGATGGCACGAGTGCGCTCACGGCACTCCATTCCGTACGCGCTGGCTGAACGAGGCATTTTATTTGCTTTCCTCGATCATGAATATGAAGGAAGGCACGTACATGCGCTGGAGCCACACTCGGCATCACACGGAAACCATCATGGTCGGCCTGGATCCCGAGATCCAGGTAATGCGTCCAGTCAACCTCCGCTTGGTGCTCCTCGATTTTTTCTGGATACCTGACGCGATCCAGATGTTCAAGGTAATGACCCTCCACGCGCTGGGGGTGCCCACCGAAAAGGCGAAGGACTTCGTACCGCAGAGTGAGTGGCGCAAGATGTTCTGGTGGTCACGCTGTTACTTACTCATCTACACGGGAATGATCGTTTGGTCTGTCGCTGTCAGGAGTTGGCTCCCGCTGCTGTTCTTCCCTCTCGCGCGATTTTACGGAGGCTGGCTCCATCAGATATTTTCCCTCACTCAACATGCGGGACTGGCGGAAAACGTCCGCGATCACCGCCTGAATACGCGCACCGTGAGGATGAATCGGGTATTCCGTTTTCTCTATTTCAACATGAATTACCACATCGAACACCACATGTTTCCCATGGTTCCGTTTCACGCGCTGCCCAATTTGCATGAACGAGTCGAAGGCGTCCTGCCACGCACGTACTCCGGCTTGATCGATGCCTTTCGGGAGATTGTTCCGGCGCTGATCAAGCAATCGAAAAATGCGACCTATTTTGTTCTGCGGGAGCTTCCGGCTGACGCCCTAACACCGCTGCCATCGCAAGTAAAGGAATCGGAAGGCAGCATAGCTGCCGCCGGCCAGGGAACGTACTATGCTTGAGGGCACTATTACCTGGCACGCAGTTTGCAGCGTCGACGAGATTGCAGCGGAAGACGTGGCGCAGTTCGAGCATGGCGGAAAAATCTATGCGATTTACCACACGCCCAGCGGCTTCTATGCAACCGATGGACTTTGCACGCACGAGGATGAGTTACTGGCCGATGGATTGGTGCTGGGGGAAATCATCGAATGCCCAAGACATCAAGGACGCTTCGAGATCCCCACTGGAAAAGCGAAAGGTGCCCCGGTGTGCGTAAACCTGCAAACTTATCCCACCAAGATTGCGGCGCAGCAGGTGTACATTGGCATCCCCGATTCGTCTGAGCCTTAACGTGTTGCGATCCCCTCTTTCGCTTTCCTTGACTGCAACATAAAGCCGCAGGATTCGCGTACGCGGAGTTGTGGCAATAGACTCACGGTCACAGGTTTGGTGCGTTTATCCTTGATGCGCTCGAGCAATAACTGTACGGCCGTGTTACCCAGTTCGTACTTCGGCAATTCGATGGTCGTGAGACGAGGACGAAAGCAACCAGACCAGGGATAGTCGTCAAAACTGATCAAACCAAAGTCTTCCGGACAATGTAAGCCGATCTCCTCCGCTGCGATCATCAAACCGATCGTCATCAGGTAGTTCGTCACCAGAATTGCATCCGGTCGCTTCGGAAGCAGCGCATGCCCGGCGCGGTGACCGGACTCGATTCGATAGTCGCCTTCGAAGCTCAAATCCGGGTCATATACCAACCCTCGCGCTTCCAGTGCCTTGATATAGCCCTGTCGGCGCGCGCGCGCATTGCTGACGTTCATGGGACCGCTGACGAATCCGATTCTCTTGTGACCAATGCGCGCAAAATGATCCACCGCATCCATTGCGCCCTGCCTGTCATTCGTTTGCACGATGTCAGTTTTCAGTTCCGCGCAGGTTCTCATCAGCAGAACGATGGGGATGTTCGCTTCCTCCAGCATTTTGCGCTGGGCAACACTCAGGGCGGTGGGAGTCTTGCTCAGAATGATTCCATCGACGCGATTGGAAATCAAAAGATCGAGATAAACCGCCTCTTTGTCTGCTTTGTCGTCACTGTTGCAGAGCAACATACTGTAACCCGCTTTCTGGGCTGCGTCTTCGGCGGCACGCACGATGGCAGGAAAAAACGGGTTGGCAATGTCGGTGACAACCATGCCGAAAGTGTGAGTTTGTTGCTTGGCAAGGCTGCGAGCGAGAAGATTCGGACGGTACTTCAGTTTGCGGGCCGCCGCTTCCACACGACGACTCAGGGTCGCGCTGACCCGCCCGGTCTCATTGATCACCGCCGACACGGTGAACACTGATACCTTAGCCTCCCGGGCCACGTCGTAGATGCTCGGCGCGCTGGATCCACGGGCCCCTGCGGTTCGCCCAGACTTCTTGGTCATAGGAAAATACGACTATACACGACGATAACCGCCGCGGGTGTCGGGATGGCAGCTTGAATAGCGCGGTTCTAATCGGTGCGAAAGCTGCGATAAAGTCATTATCCTAGGGTCGAAAGAATGCATAACGGCCCTACTAACCCCTTATATACAACGGCCACTCTTAACCACTCGGCCTCAAGCGAGCGAAGAGGTCGGGTCTCAGCGATTGGACTGATAGCACCAATATCCAGACCCTAAGGGAGGCTGCAGACAGGTCGCAAAAGTGTTGCTGGAGCGATATGTCTAAGCGGTTTGTATGTTGATTCATTATACTGGTGCTCGGCGGCAACTTGCAGTATCCTGCTCTGGCATCGGACGGGCTCACTGGGGTAGAGACATGACGCGAAGGCTGACCACCGCGCAAGCCATCATTCAGTTCCTGAAAATCCAGTCCGTCTCGCGCGATGGCAACCAAGACACTTTTTTCGCCGGCTGCTTCGGCATCTTCGGCCATGGCAACATTGCCGGCATTGGACAGGCCCTGCAGCAGAATCCCGACTTTCCCTATTCCCTATGCCGCAATGAGCAGGCGATGGTCCACACCGCCGCTGCCTTCGCCAAGATGAGCAATCGCCTTCGCGCCCTCGTGTGCACGACCTCAATCGGGCCGGGTGCTACCAATATGCTGACCGGAGCCGCGGGAGCGACCATCAACCGCCTCCCTGTACTGCTTCTCCCTGGCGACATTTTTGCCCGGCGTAACGTCGCTCCCGTTCTACAACAGCTGGAATCAACATCCACGCAGGATGTATCGGTCAACGACTGCTTCCGCCCGGTCTCGCGCTACTGGGATCGGATCCAGCGACCAGAACAGATTCTTACCGCTTTGCCGGAGGCGATGCGCGTGCTCACATCGCCCGCGGAAACAGGCGCTGTGACCCTGGCGCTTCCGCAGGATGTGCAGGCCGAAGCTTACGACTATCCTGAAGAATTCTTTCGTCCGCGGACATGGGTCGTTCCTCGCGCCCGCACAGATGCGGATCTGCTCAGCCGGAGCGTTGCATGGATTCGGTCGGCCCGCCGGCCGCTGATCATTGCGGGAGGCGGCGTGATTTACTCGGGAGCGACGGAAGCTCTCTCCAGTTTCGCGGCGCACACGGGAATTCCTGTCGGCGAGACCCAGGCGGGAAAGGGCTCGCTCAACTTCGATCATCCGCAATCGACAGGCGCGATCGGGGTCACGGGCACGTCCGCGGCGAACCGCTTGGCGGCCAGCGCCGATTTGATCGTTGCCATCGGCACGCGCCATAGCGATTTCACCACTGCCTCGAAGACTGCTTTTCAGAATCCCGACGTTCGGCAGATCAATATCAACGTCACCGAGTTTGATGCCGGCAAGCACGCAGCGCTGCCATTGGTGGGAGACGCGCGCACAGCGTTGGAAGAACTCTCCACCGCGCTCTCGTCGTATCGCGTGCCGGAAAGCTACGCCTACGAGATATCTCGGCTTCGCGAGGAATGGACAAATGAAGTCGACAGGATCTATGCTCGCCGGCTCGGTCCACCGCTGAGTCAGGGAGAAGTGATCGGACTGCTGAACACCACTCTAGGTCCGCGCGATGTCATCGTGTGCGCAGCTGGCAGCCTGCCAGGCGACCTGCATAAACTCTGGCGGACGCGCGATCCCAAGAATTACCACATGGAGTACGGCTACTCCTGCATGGGCTACGAGATCGCGGGCGGCCTCGGCGTCAAGATGGCCGACCCCACTCGCGAAGTTTACGTACTTGTGGGAGACGGATCCTACCTGATGATGGCCCAGGAGATCGCCACTTCGTTGCAAGAGAACGTAAAGCTCAACATCGTGGTCTTTGACAATCAAGGCTTCTCCAGCATTGGAGGGCTGAGTCGCGCGTGCGGCAGCGGCGGATTCGGAACGAAGTACCAGTACCGCGAACAGGGTAAAGCCGGCGGCTTTATTCCCGTGGATTTCGTCGCCAACGCGGCCAGTCTGGGAGCACATGCGGTGCGGGCGCGAACCTACGAGCAACTAGCGGAAGCCTTGTCCGGCCTAAAGAAGCAGCCGAAGACATCGGTAGTGGTGGTCGAAACCGATTACTACGACGGCGTTCCCGGCTATGAGTCTTGGTGGGATGTTCCCATCGCTGAGGTGTCGCAGTCGGAGTCCGTCCAGCAAGCTCGGCAGAAATACCTGGAAGGCAAGAAGAAGGAAAGATATTTCTGGCCGTCAGAGCGCTGAAATTTTTCGGAGAAAGTTCGCATGCGCAAGTTAGGGATTGGCGTACTCGGAGTAGGAGCGATGGGCAAGAGGCATGCGGAGAACATCCGCCGCCTGGTGCCGGAGGCCTGCTTGATTGCGGTTGCTGACGTCGCTGCCGCTCAGGCCAAACAGGTGGCCGCTGAGCTTGAAATCGAACATGCATTCGCCAGCCTGGAAGACATGCTGGAGCGTAAAGACATTGACTGCATTGTCATCGCCACTCCCGACAAGTTCCACGCCCAGGCCATCCGCGTCGCGGCCGCCGCGGGAAAACAGATTCTCTGCGAAAAGCCACTGGCCCTAAATCTCGCCGATGCGCATTCTGCGCTGGAAGCGGTTGCTAAAGCTGGTGTCCGTTTACAGATCGGTTTTATGCGCCGCTACGACCCGGGCTATGCGGCGGCCATGAAGCGAATTGAGGCTGGCGAAATCGGCGAGCCCGTGGTCTTCAAATCCATTGGCCGTGACAAGGATGCTCCACCAATCTCGTCCTATCAGTCGAAGCTGAACGGCATGCTGTTTTACAACAACACCATCCACGATTTCGACCTGGCCCGCTGGCTCATGCGCGATGAAGTCGAAGAGGTGCAAGCGTATGCCACCGTGGCGATTCGCCCGTTGGTCGCGGAGTTCGGCGACATCGTAGCGGGGGTTGTGAACCTGAAATACAGGCGTGGGGCAATTGGCAACATCGAGTCGTACGTGCAGTCCACCTATGGCTACGATGTGCGGACGGAGATTGCCGGGTCGAAAGGCTCGATTCTGATTGGAAGTCTCCAACAAACCTCGGTTACTTTTCTGACCAGCGAAGGTGGCACACAAACTCTTGCCGACCATTTCCTCACCAGGTTCGAAGACGCCTATGTTGCCGAGGTCCAGGATTTTGTTCAGAGCATGCTGCACGATCGGGCTCCCCGTATCTCGGGCGAAGACGGCCTGCGGGCCCTCGAGATCGCGGTAGCGGCTGAGAAATCCCATCTTCAATCGAAGGCATGCAGCGTGGGCTAGGTAGAGAACTGATTGCGAGCGGCGGCCGGAGGAATCGTCGGAGGAACATATGACGCAAGTAACTGCTCCTGTAACTTATAAGAGTCCATTGCACGAAATGACCCAGACCACATCGACCTGCCTGTGGAACGACTCGGCGTCGATTCAGGAACTCTCTTACTCGATCGAACATGGAGCGGTGGGCGCCACCTGCAATCCGGTGATCGTGCTAGGAGTACTGAAGAAGGAAATGGGATCGTGGAAGGACCGCATCCGCGCGCTGATTGAAGAACAGCCAACCGCCACCGAGGAAGAGATTGGGTGGCAACTGGTTCGTGAGATTTCCGTCAAAGCTGCCAGCCTACTGAGGCCGGTTTTCGATGCGCATCGCGGGCGGAACGGAAGGCTCTCGATACAAACCGATCCCCGGTTCTATCGCGACCCAGAGTCCATCGTGCGGCAAGCCCAGGAATTCGACCGGCTAGCGCCCAACATGATCGTGAAGATTCCCGTAACTCGTGCGGGAATTCCCGCCATCGAGGAAGCAACGTACCGCGGGATCAGCATCAACGCCACGGTCAGCTTCACCCTGCCCCAGTGCATTGCGGTTGCCGAAGCGGTGGAGCGCGGCCTGGCACGGCGCGAAAAAGAGGGTAAGGAAATTGCGGCGATGGGACCGGTTTGCACCATTATGGTCGGACGGCTCGATGACTGGCTGAAGGTTGTCGCCGAAAAGGAAAATATCACGATTGACCCCGGGTACATGGAGTGGGCTGGCGTTGCGGTATTCAAGAAGACTTACCATATTTTTCGCGAGCGTGGTTATCGCATACGCCTGTTGTCGGCGGCGTTTCGCAACCACATGCACTGGAGCGAATTCATCGGTGGCGATGTCGTGATTTCTCCGCCTTACGGGTGGCAGGTGCGCTTGAATGCCAGCGACGTTGAGGTTCGTCCACGAATCGACAAACCGGTCGATCCGAAGATCGTCGAGGAACTCTCGCGGAAGTTCCTGGATTTCCGCAGCGCCTACTCGGAAAGCGGCTTGTCGCTCGACGGATTCGATTCCTTCGCCCCGACCCGGCGGACACTTCGCCAGTTCATCACCGCTTGTCATGACCTCGATGGCGTGGTGCGTGACATCATGCTGCCGAATCCGGATGCCGCGTGAGCGATTGCAGAAAGCGCGAAGTCGAATTTGACTGAAAGGATGGATCGCGTGCCGAGTTCAAAGCGTGTTGGATATGCGGTAGCGGGCTTGGGCTTCATTGCAGAAACTTCGGTCTTGCCGGCTTTCCGCCACAGCAAGAAGTGCAAACTGGTCGCTCTGGTCAGTCACGATCCCAAGCGAGCCCGGCAACTGGGCGCAAAATTCGGGGTCCATGTCAACGCCTGCTACGGCTACGAAAACTATGCGCAGTGCCTGAACCATCCCGGCGTCGACGCGGTTTTCGTTGCTTCGATGAATGCAGTGCATGCCGAACAGACGATCCGCGCGGCGGCAGCGGGAAAGCACGTGCTGTGCGAAAAGCCTCTAGGCACCTCGGTGGAAGAATGCCGCCGCATGGTCGAAGCTTGCCGAAAGAACCGTGTCTATTTAATGACCGCTTATCGCAAGTACTTCGAGCCCGGCAGTGTGGCGCTGAAGAAGCTGATCACCCGTGGAAAGCTTGGCCGTCTCCGGCACATGTTTTCGACCTACACCGAAATCGTCGATCCCGCGAAAGTCGCCTGGCAACTGAACCGACGGCTTGCCGGAGGCGGCTCGCTGATGGACATTGGCATTTATTGCGTCAACACCATGCGCTGGCTTGCGGGAAACTCCCCGATCGAAGCGACGGCGCACATCTGGACTGACGACCGAAAGCGCTTCGGCGAAGTCGAGGACAGCATCGCCTTCCGTCTCACACATCCTGAAGGGCTGGTTTGCCAGGGCACTTCGAGCTACAGCGCCCAGGCCGCTTCCTTCGTGCAGGTTCACGGCGACAAAGGATGGGCGGCGCTGAACCCCGCGTTCGCGTTCGAAGAGGAGCGCCGGCTCTTTGGCAAAATTCAAGGGAAATGGTTCGAGCAGAAGTTCAAAGTGATGGACGAGTTCGTTCTCGAACTCGATCATTTTGCCGACTGCATCCGGCGCCATCGTGACCCGAAGTCTGACGGAATGGAAGGGCTTCTAGACGTGGCCACAATTCAAGCGATCTATCAGTCCGCCCGCGAAAACCGGACCGTGCCCATCGCGGCGCACACCGGCTAATTCACCGGGGAATATCCCATTTTGCGGAGAACCTGCTAAGCGTAATCGAATTTTCCAATTGCTTCCATTAAAGCGATTTGTGCAGCAAAAAGCGCTTGACAATGCGATGCCAACGGAGCTATATGATAAGCGCTTAGTAGCAATAGTCTTTTCAGATTAGGGGTCGGCAAGCACATCGTGTTTCCGAGGGGGAACCTTATGACTAGGCGGGCGTGTTTCGTTGCGGGTCTTGTGGCGTGTGCAGTGTCGATGTTTTGTGTTGCGCCGGCCGCTCTGGCTCAGTTGACGACCGGCGGCATCGTGGGTACGGTTACCGACGCGTCGGGGGCAAGGGTGCCTGAAGTTTCGGTGACAGCCACCGAAGTTTCGACTTCAACCGCAACCACGGTCACTGCGGACGCATCCGGAAGTTACAGCATTACGCCATTGAAGATCGGAGAGTACACCGTCACATTTCAGAAGCCGGGGTTTCAGCGGGTGATCCAGACCAACGTGACCATCGGCATTGGGCAAGTCATCAAGGTCGATTCGGTTCTCAAGGTCGGGGCCGTGTCGCAAACCGTGGAGGTGACTGACGCTCCGCCGCTGCTTCAGGAGGAAACCTCTTCCCTGGGAACGATTGAAACAGAGAAACGTATTGTCGAGTTGCCGCTGAATGGCAGGAATTTCTTCAAGCTCGCTTTCCTCGGCCCAGGAGCGAATGAGGGTGCGTCGGGAACCAGCGCGGGCGCCGGATCCACCGACAACAACCGAGTGGGCATCTCCTTGGCGGTGAACGGCCTTCGCATCTTCGATAACAACTTTCTCCTCGACGGCTTCGACAACAACGAATTCGGCAACGGCACGGTCGTCATTCAGCCTCCCCCAGATTCTCTAGAAGAGTTCCGCGTCGAAGAAAACTCGATGAGCGCTGAGTTCGGGCGCGGAGGCGCCATGGTCAACCTCCTGCTGCGCTCCGGAAGCAACCAGATTCACGGTACGGCTTGGGAATTCATTCGCAACAACCATCTGGACGCCCGGAATTTCTTCGCCAGTTCGCCCACACCCTTCCAGCAAAACCAATATGGTGGTCAGTTGGGTGGCCCAATCGTGAAAGACAAGATGTTCATCTTCGGTTCGATTCAGCGCTCCGACATTCGCAGGGTGCAACCATACATCAGTACCGTTCCCACTCTAAAGATGCGAAGCGGAGATTTCTCGGAGCTGGGCATTCCCCTCAACGACCCTTACAACTCGGGAACTCTGCTCAATCCTTCGAGTCCTTATCAAGTACCGGTCATCAATGCGACCGGTCAGAACATTGTGAATCTCTTCCCCCTTCCGACACCAGGAAACACCAGTCTCACCAATAACTTTGCCTATAACGCAAAGTACAAGTTTGACGAGACCGCGTTCTTAACGCGATTCGACTACAACTTGACCAGCAAAGATCGCCTGTTCTCTCACTACGCGATTGCTACCCCGTTCGGAATCAATCCCTCAACCCTTCCCGGTGTCGATTCCGCAAACAGTTCTGGAGGGGCGAGCAGTTTGAGTGACCGTGTGCAGAGCTTTGGTGTGGATTGGACGCGGATCTTTCATCCCAACCTTGTCAACGATGCGCGCGTCGGATTCGTGCGCTACCGCGACAATACTCTGCCCATCGATGAGGGGACGAATCCTACGGAGGCCCTTGATATTCCCAACTCCAACCGAGGTGGCAATAGCTCCGGATTAGCCAGGCTCCAGATTTCCGGTTATCAGCCGCTGGGTGATTCGCTCTGGGTTCCAGAGACGATTGTCGAAAACGTCTATCAGTTGGCTGACACCGTAAGCTGGATACACGGCAAGCACACGGTAAAGTTCGGCATGGATTTCCGGCGCCAGCAGCGAAACTTCTTTCAGCAGACAGCTCCTTCCGGCTGGTTCCAATTTAGCGGAAATTATACCGCCAACGTCCCCACCGTCTGCCCAAGTCCGCCTTGCGCTCCCCAGGCTGTCCCGCTGGCTGACACCTTGCTCGGAATTCCTCAATTCTCATTTCAGGATCATCTGAGCGGTGAGGACGACACGCGCTACTGGGACATCTCGGAGTTTGTGCAGGACAACGTCCGTGTCACTCCGAACCTTACGTTGAACCTGGGCTTGCGATACGAACTCAACTCTCCCGCGGGCGGGAAAAAGCTTGGCAACTTTAATCAAACGACCGCCGTCGTCGATACCGAAAGCCCGCATGGCGGAGTTGGGTTTGACAAAACAAACTGGGCGCCGAGGGCTGGCTTTGCCTGGACGGTGCGCCCGAAAACCGTCGTGCGCGCCGCAACTGGTATTTTTTACGCTGCCGAAGGAAACATTTTTGACGACCTGGGATTGAATCCGCCTAACCTCGTCGTGCTCTCCCACAACTTCAGCACTTCACAGGCTCCTCCGGCCAGTCAATTAGTCTCCAGCGGCTTTCCAGCGACCATCCCCACGGTAGATCCAGCTAACCCGATCGGGACAGTGCGAACTACCGGCACGGTTCGAAAAATCCCCAGGATCTACGAATGGAACCTCACGATTCAACAGGAACTTGCTTCCAACTGGCTGGTTCAGGTTGGCTATGTGGGCACGAAGAGCAACAACCTCTACGACCATGAATCCTCGAATCTGAATCAACCTTTGCAGCCGGCGGACATAAATTTTACCTCCGACCCGACATTGGATCCCCTGGGAACAGGGAACTATGGGCGTCCGTACTTCAGCGTCCGGCCTGGCCTCACCACGGTCCTGCCCCTGGATATCGCTCGGCTGAGTATGTTCTACAACGCATTCCAGGCTTCGGCCGAACATCGGTTTTCCAACGGGTTCAATGTCCTTGCCGCTTATACCTACGCGAAATCAGTCGGCACTGCCGACGGCAACGTGCAGCAGTGTGACGTGCAAAACGCGCACAATATTGCCGCGGAAAAAGGCCCTAACACCCCTGACTTTCGCCACCGGTTAACCGTTAGCTATGTTTATGATTTGCCCTACGGTAAGGGGAAGCATTTCGGTGGCTCCGCCAGCGGCGTGGCGCGAGCCGCTCTGGGCGATTGGCAGGTCAGCGGCCTAACCACCCTACGCAGCGGCGAGGCCTTTGACGCCCTCCTCGGTGGCGACGTCACCAACACCGGCGTTACCAGCGCGCGTCCGGACAGGATTCACAACCCTTACGACTTTTCCTTCGATGTGGCCGGGCAAGCAGCGAAGGGCTGCTCCAATCCCGGCCATCAGACTCGGGACTGCTGGTTCAACCAGGAGGCGTTCGCTGTTCCTGCGCTTGCCGTAGTAAACGGTGTTACTCAGAGTTTCGCTCACGATTTCGGGAACACGGAACGCGCCGTGCTGCGGGGTCCGGACCTGGTCAACTTTGATTTCTCGATCTACAAGACTTTTCATCTGAGCGAGAGATTCGGCCTCACTTTCAGATCCGAGTTCTTCAATATCTTCAACCATCCCAACTTTGGTCTTCCGAACTTTGGATCAGGGGGAGGAAGCAGCGGGGCTGGGTTTGTGAATGTCGCCGGAGGTGCGGCCATCACCCAAACAAATACTCCGGACACGCAGCGAGAGGTCCAGTTTGGCCTCAAGCTCGCGTTCTAGATTGGGCTCGCGCCAGCGTCATAAGTAAACAGCAGTGCCTGAGCAACAAAATCGCGCAGCCACAGGGCGACACCCGTCGCCATTCTGCGCACCGCAGTTACAGGATTGCGCGACGCCGGGCTCGCCGCAGGCAGATGCCTTTCCGGTTAGACGAAGATGAAAGGGTTAAGGAATGGCGATTCGTGTAGCGAACGCACCAATCAGTTGGGGCATAATGGAGCATGTCGATCTCCCGGCTGATTACTCCTACGGACGGGTGCTCGATGAGATCAAGACCGCCGGATACTCGGGTACCGAGCTCGGTCCGTATGGATTTCTACCCGCGCATCCGGCTGTGCTCCGCGACGAATTGGAGAAGCGGTCTCTCACGCTTTGCTCGGCCTTCGTCGACATCGAACTGGGCAACGCCGCCGCACACTCGGACGGCTTAGCCTTTGTTGCGCGCTCTGCCCGTCTGATCAGTGCGGCAGGGGCTCGCCTGCTGATCCTTTCCGATAAAATCACGCCCGAACGGAATGCCACAGCGGGACGCCGCAACGACGCTAACCAGCTCTCTTGGAGCGAATCGGAATGGCAGGCGACGGCAACTGCGATCGGTGAAGTGATTACGCAGTGCAAGGCCGTCGGTCTTAGAGTAGCGTTTCACCATCACGCCGGAAGTCATGTGGAAACACCCGAGGAAGTGGATCGACTCTTCTCGTTATTTCCCCCCGATCAATTGGGCCTTTGTCTCGACACTGGACACTATGTTTATTGCGGTGGAGATACCGTGGCATTTCTCGAGAAGCAAGTGTCGCGGGTGTGGTGCGTGCACCTGAAAGATGTTTACCAGACGAAGGCAGTAGAAGCGCGCAAGGGTCTGATGAATTTCCACGCGGCGGTGCGGCACGGAATCTTTGCCCCGCTCGGTAAGGGAAGCATCGATTTCCCCAAGGTGGTTTCAGTGTTGCAAAGAGGAGGCTTTGACGGTTGGGTGGTGGTTGAAGCGGACGTGCTGCCGGGCGGGGTTGGGGCAGACGCTCCCTTATCCAATGCCATTGCGGGGAGAGAATATCTTCGCTTGCTCGGGATATGATGAAGGTCAGCAGCCATCGCAGCATGCCCCGCGATGCTCTTTTGCCGGGCAGAGATCCTCGTCCTGATCGAACAAGAATATGCCGCCGGAAAGAAAGACCCGTAAGCGAAAGACGAACAAGGCGCCCAGCATCTACGACGTCGCCAAAGAAGCGTGCGTATCGGTTTTCACCGTCTCGGCCGTTATCAACGATAAGAGTCATGTCGGCAAAGCGCTTAAGCAGCGCGTAGATGCGGCGATTCAAAAACTCAGTTACCGTCCCAACCTGCTGGCTCGCAGTTTGGCGAAGCGCCGCACTCATACCATCGGAATCGTGGTTCCCGATATCTCCAACCCTTTTTTCCCGCTGGTCGTACGCGGTGCGGAAGATGCCGCCCAGAAACATGGATATAACATTCTTCTATGCGATAGCGACGATCGTCTGGAGCGGGAGGAAGAGTGCCTCGAAGTGCTGCTCGCCAAACGTGTCGACGGCATTCTACTGACTAAGGCGCCGCAGCCTTTCCGTCCTTCGTTGCGGCAGTTGATCGACGACTCGAGAGTGCCCTTCGTGCTGCTCATGCGCACCTACCCCGATCTCACCAGGGATGCGGTGGTGACCGACGACTACAAAGGCGCGTATGAAGCCGTCAGCCAACTGGCGCGAGCCGGCCATCGGCGAATTGGTTTGCTGGGCGGCCCCATGACCGTCAGCAACGGCCGCGAGCGGTGGAAAGGGTTTCGAGATGCGCTTGAAGCCAACGGGCTCACCCACGAACCTGAGCTGGTAATCCAGGGCGACTATCGCATCGAATCGGGGTATCGGGGAGGACATGCTCTGCTCTCGCGAAGTCCCGATGGTATCTATGTCGCAAACTACCTGATGACGGTCGGCCTCTTGAAAGCCGCTGAAGAAATGGGGATGCGCTGTCCGGAGGATTTCGGGCTGGTAAGTTTTGACGATTATCCCTGGCTCGCCGTTTTTCGTCCGCGACTGACCACGGTCGAGCTTCCGAAATATCAGATTGGATTCGAGGCCACGGAACTGTTGTTGGAACGGATCAAGGGCGAACCAGCGCGAGGTGGAACCGTGAAACTGCCCCCTGAGCTGCACGTGCGCGAGTCTTGCGGCTTTCAGCTCCGGCCCAACCGAAATTCTTCCGACTCCCGCAACGAGGTCCAAGCCTAGAGACCGGAATATCGATTGCGGCGGGCTGGTTTTGCTTTCCCCATCTCCACCGCGGCTTTAGAATCGCTAGAATGCATCGGAGACAGTGGCTCAAGAATCTGGCGGCGGCGGGAGCGGGTTCTCTGGTACCGCCCATTCTTGCCAGGAGTCTCGCTGCCGCCGTCCCGCCTCCGTATTTTCCGCGCTACATTGACGTCGGCAAAGAAGCCGGACTCGTCGCGAAGACGGTTCTCGTGGGCCACGAGAACAAAGACTTTCTGCTTTCCACGACCGGCGGCGGCATCGCTCTCTTCGATTACGATAACGACGGTTGGCTCGATCTTTTCGTGGTCAATGGCTGGGGGCTTAAAGATTTCCCTAAAGGTGAAGAGCCCACCAACCACCTGTATCACAACAATCGCAACGGAACGTTTAGCGATGTCACCGAAAAGGCAGGACTGGTGCGGCACGGCTGGGGACAGGGCGTTTGCGTAGGCGATTACGACAATGATGGCAACCTCGACCTCTTCGTCACCTACTTCGGCAGCAACGTTCTGTATCACAACAATGGCAATGGCACATTCACGGATGTAACGCGCGAATCGGGCCTGATGCAGGCCGAAGAACATTGGAACACGGGCGCCGCCTTCGTCGATTACAACCGCGACGGTCATCTCGATCTCTTCGTATGTAACTATGTCGATCACCAGTATGGTTTGCTGCTCTATGACAGTAATCCGGCGCTAATGGGCCAGCAGTCGCCTGTGCTCTACGGAGTCGCTGGACTCAAAGGCACGAAGAACCTTCTCTATCGCAACAACGGCAACGGTACTTTTACGGACGTGTCCGAAGAGGCCGGAATCCGCAGAGCCGAGCCGACGTTCGGTTTCACTCCGTGTGTCGGCGACTACGACAACGACGGCTGGCCCGACATCTATGTCGCCGACGACTCAACCCCCAGTCTGCTCTTCATGAATAATCACGATGGCACTTTTCGCGAGAGCGGCTTGCTCGCGGGAGTGGCCTATGATGCCAATGGCCGCACCCAGGGTGGGATGGGCGCTGACTCCGTCGACTATGATGGCGATGGATTGCTCGATCTCGTCAAGACGAATTTCTCAGACGAGATGCCGAGTCTCTTTCACAATGAAGGCAAGGGCTTTTTCGCCGACGTAACCGTCCCCTCCGGGCTCGCCGGCGAAACTACCTCCGTTAAGTGGGGCACGGGCTTTATCGATTTCGACGATGATGGCCGTCCCGATCTGGTGATCGCCAGCGGTTCCATCTACTCTCCGGGAACGGGCATGCAGCATCAACTTCCGAAGACCGATAGCAAACTCATATTGATGCGCAATCTTGACGGCAGCCGGTTCGTGAATGTTTCGGATCAGGCTGGCCCAGCCTTTGCCGCGTCCCGGTGCAGTCGGGGCGCGGCCTTTGGCGACATCTTCAACACAGGACGCATCGACATCGTCCTCAATAATCTGAACGACTACCCTTCCCTGCTGCGCAACCAATCGCCGCCTGCAACTGGCTGGCTGTTAGTGAAGCTGATTGGAACGAAGACGAATCGGGCGGCAATCGGCTCGCGGGTATCGGTCGACGCCAACAACTGGCGGCAGGTGCAGGAGGTTCGAAGCGGCGGAAGTTTCTGCTCGCAGAACGATCTCCGCCTCCATTTCGGTCTGGGAAAAGCGAAAGATGCGCGGATGCAAGTACGCTGGCTGGGCGGGGCGGAAGATGTTTTCGAGCACATCGCCGCCAATCGA
>OBLW0100001567.1_pt1 | contig 19167 bp, 10 predicted proteins | sample 1520161 | NCBI WGS metagenome assembly OBLW01 (sample SAMEA3539309, study PRJEB22396) | soil metagenome | biome: tundra; feature: field; material: soil | place: USA | collected 2010-05 | depth 0.15 m | reverse complement strand
TTGGCCCAGGTTAGATCCGAGAGGTACACGATTGGAATGTCCGTCGAAAGAAGGGCAATCTCCGCCGACGCAACGGGAGCGAAGAGCACATCGCAACCAGACTGCGCCAGTCGCGGTGTGAGCGTGCGCGCCAATCGCTTAGACAGGATGTGGTGATGACCGGAAGGGAGGTGGCGACCCACCACGGCATAGCTGACGCGATTCAGGGCCTTTCCAAGATTCTCTATCGCTTTGGTCAATAAGCTATCATCCGGACAAAGGTAAACAACTTCACCGACGTGCTTCTCTAATGCTTTCGCCATAAAATATGGAAACCCGGACAAAGAACGAACATCCGCCACGTCCGATCGATGCACAATTCCGATTTTCATCTCGTTCCTCATGTGTACTGCCGACGCTGCTAGATAATTTCTCTAACCACGTACGTGTTCAAAGATGAGTTTTACGGCGCGGCCCCAGTCAGCTTCTCTTCGTAGGCCCTGCGCCTGGCGCGTACCAGCCCATCGTACACACTGCAATCCTGCACAATTCAATCCAGTATCTTCTTCGCATACTGCTTCCCTTCCGCATCCGGCGGCAACGGGTATCCGTTCTCGCCATCCGTTACCGCGCCCGCAATCCCGCCCGTATCGCGGGCCAGCGAAAGCAGCCCGTGTGCACTTGCCTCGCACAGCACAATTCCGTATGCTTCCGCGATTGTCGGAAAGCCAAGTTCTGCGGGACTCGCTCAATAGCAGCTAACCTAAGTAGCTGCTGACCTCAGCAGATGATACGCTCGCGTTGGAGTCCGCCATAAACTCTCAAGCTGGGATCCATCTGTCGCTTCCCTACAGAGCCCGAGGCCTTAGCAGGCTGGCACTTGGCTCAAGAAGTCTTGCATCTTTTTGACAAATACGCTTGTGTCGAAACGTCGCGCGTGCTCCTGGATTGCATGCGGCAAAAACGTATCTTCTATGGCTTCGAACCTCCGAATTGCGTCAATTACTGCGTCCGGAGACTGCTCTGTGAAGAACAATCCCGTTGCGGCGCTATCCAACTTGCCAGCTGGGAGAGGATCCTGGTGCAGTGCGCGCACCGTTTCGAGCGAACCACCTTTGCCAAAGGCGATTACCGGTCGTCCGCACGCATGCACTTCAAGTGGAACCAACCCGAAATCCTCATCTGCCGCGAACAAAAGCGCGCGGCATCGTGCATACGTCTTCCACAGATCGTCCGTACTGAGCTGGCCAAGAAACTCAATCTTAGGACCTGCTATTGATCTTAGTCGCTTAAGCTCTGGCCCTCTACCAGTAATAAGTAAACGTCTTCCCAATTGGTTACAGGCGTGGATCAAAATGTCTGTTCGCTTGTACTGCACCATTCTGCCTGCTGCCAGGTAGTAATCTCCAGGGGCAGGGTCTATGAGACCACGCTTCGTATCGACTGGAGGATGCACAACGGTACTGCTGCGACCATAGTATTGCTTGATGCGCCCAGCTACGTATTGTGAGTTGGCGATGAAATGCGTGACCCGTTGCGCTGCCACATATTCCCAATTTCGAACATAGTGAGCGGACAAAATGAAAGGAAGTCGCGCAAGTTTCGGTATTGCGGCAAGATACGAGTGGTAACTATCCCAGAGATAGCGCATTGGAGTATGACAGTAACAAATGTGTATAGCGCCTGGGCGCGTGATGACGCCTTTCACTGGCCCGCTGTCCGCCGAAATTACAAGATCGTATGAGGTTAGATCTAACTGCTCTACTGCAATGGGAAAGAGTGGCAAGAGATAGCGATAGAATCTTTTTGCTCCAGGAATATTCTGCAGGAATGAAGTCTTTATCGATCGCCCGACGATCCAGTCGGGGAGATGGCTCTCATCCATTACCAACGTGAAGAAGTCGGCTTCCGGAAACATTCCGACCAGTACTTCAGTCACACGCTCTGCACCGCCTTGCAGAACGAGCCACTGATGGACAATAGCAACCCGCATAAATCTTCCCTTTCAAAGGATAGAATTCATTTATTCAAGTATCGTCCAGGGAACTCCGTGTTCAACTGATCCTACAGAATCTGGCCGCCTTCCCAAATATGAAATTGTCGGCAAAACACTGCATTTCTGAAGTGTACGCTGCGGATGAATCGGGTATCACTCTATCTATCGGCAGCAATTCTAGCTCCTGAGGATAGGGCTGTACAAAAAGGCCTACAGGGCAAAGTCCTCCGGCCTGTCGCGCTTCCAGTCTTCGAACGCCTGCTCCAGCGAATAGTGGTAGACGTATCCGAGCTCACGGAGGCGCTTCGGTTCGATATTGGTTGACCGAAGCATCTTTCGAACGCGGACCGGAGAAATTGGCTGTTGAATTCCAAAGAGTCTCGCCACGACGTCGATCGGATACGATGTACCAAGGAGCAGGCCTCGCGGAACGCTCAAGGGCTTGCGGCGGATGTTTGCGATGTTGCTTATGACCTTGACGAAATCTTCGATCGCCGGCAGCGGGTCCATGGAAAAGTTAAGCAGGGTAACCGCTTCGCCGGTCCGATCCTGATGTTCGAGGCCAAATGAGATCACCCGGCATAGCTCTTTCACATAGCCGCCGGCTTTTCGCGTGGTGCGATTCCCCATATACAGGAAGTAGCCGCGAACGATGCTTCGGACGAGGCGCGTAACATTGCCACCCTCACCGGGTCCAAAGACAACGCCCGGACGAACGATGAGAAGTTTCCGGTCGGCCTTGGACGCTTGCCAAGCAAGATGGATTTTCTCGGCGACAAGCTTGGAGCCGCCATACGGCGTTTCCGGCACCGGAATGGAAGCTTCGTCTTTTCTGCTCTCGGTAGGGCCATAAGGCGAGATCGAACTCGTGAACACAATTCTCGTGCAGCCGGCTGCCGCCGCATATGCGCATACGTGCTCCGCACCCGCAAGATTTGTTTCGTAATACTCAGACGCGAGAGGGCCCGGCTCACGGTGTATGGCGGCCAGATTGAAGATCATGTCGGCATGTGGAAAGGCGTCCAAGGCCAGCGACTGCCGCACATCGCAATTGAGGTACCGCACCCTGCCGGAGGCCAGAGCATCCTGAAGTGCGGTCGTATAGCCTTCATTACGTGGTGGATTCAAGTCGGCGAGCACGATTTCCTGAACCGCAGAGTCGCACAGAAGGAATTGCGAAAGATGTGTTCCGATAAACCCGGTCCCACCAAAAATGACAACAGTCTCCATGTTGATCTCGTCGCCTTCGTGCCGGAGTCTCTGTGCAGCTTAAACCGTGCGCGGTATCTTTCCAGACGAAGCTCGAGTGGAGAACCCGACCGGAGTCTTCTTCACGGACCAGTCGTCCTCTGGACTGATGAAGGCCCATGCCGGAATGTGAATCGATGGAGCATGAGTTCTGTCCGCAGGCCATTCGCGAACACTCGTTGCAATTCGACAGTGCGATATTCAAGCGGCGGATCTCTGAGTTCGTTGCTTTCGCACTCGAAGACTTCAAGCCCAGAATCGGATGGATAGCGCTCGTACCGTCAACCGCCTCAGCATTTCCGCCCGACGCTGATGCTGCCGAACTCTCGCGCCACATGTGAATTGGGCATCAGACCAATGCGCTATTGACATTTGAGTATCAGCCGGGTTTCCAACAATCTTCTGGACTTCTGGCGACATTTCCTTTCATTTCTACCGGATCACCGCAAGAGCGGCGCCGGTCAGGGCCAGTTGCGAAGTAATCTGCGTCCAGTCGCGCAGTCCGCGGACGAAGGCTCCGCTGGGCAGTTTGAAGGGCACCACGATCTGATCGCCGGCGTACATCCGGAGGCGATCGAATTTTGGCCCCGTGAAAAGTCCATTGACATTATTGGCGGCGACCACAACCCCGTTCGCTCGCAGTACAAAGGCGTGGTGCAGGTCAGACTGAGGTTTCCCCTTACCGGCCATTTCGAGATACGCTCCGGTCGTGCTATGAGAGTCGAAAATGAACGATCCGGGATTGTAGACATTTCCCACCACCGAGACGGTTGAAGGAGTATAGGGAATCATCAGCCGGTCGCTGTCTTCCAGCACCATGTTCGGGAAATCAGTGAGTTTCTTGTCGGTGGGCTTGACGGGGAGTGCGACGCGTCCGCTGGCGCGGGCGCCACGGAGCTGTGCAACTATCCCTTCCTGTGCCGCCTGGAGTTGCGCCAACTGTTGCGCATCTGCGGAAGTGCTGGAGGATACTACAGACACAGCCGACTGCCGGAGTTGTATCTCCATGGTGCGAGCCAGTTCGTCCAGGCTTTTTTGTTGTTCTATCCGTGCTGATAGGCGGGTCAATTGTGAACCGTAAACGTAGGCGTCTGAAGTCAGACCGCCCGCGCGTTCCAGAACCGAGTGGAGCCTTTCATTCGTTTCCAGCTTATAGACGCCGGGGCGTATCACCTCGCCTTCGACGATCACGTACCGGGAACGATCCATCTGCGGCACGCTGATATCTCGCTGAGAAAAAATCGTGACGATATCACCCGGCTGCAGTTCGATGTTGCTCTCCTCGTCGTGTTCGAGGATTGCCTTCCGGGGGCTCACCCAAATAAGCTTTGAGGACAGGTCTTCGGGATTAACTCGCTGAATAATGGCATAGTTCCAGTCGATATCGGGAGCATAGCGCTGCAAATCCTCGGTAACATTCTTGACGACGCTTGGGTTGAAAGACTTGCCCCCAGACGCTCCGAGGGAGTCTTGCGCATTCTGCGCGCAGCGGACATCCGGCAAATTATCCGGAAAATTGTAATTCCCAGTTGAGTCCAGAAGGTCAGGCGTTGCGGTGCCCTCGGATGTGGCGCCGTTGAGGCGAACCGGATACTCGGTTCCACGGCCATTCACCATAGCGGCGCGATCCAGCCAGTAGCAACGGGTGAGCAAGGCCTGTGCATTCGGAATCAGGTCGCGGACGCGCATCCCCGGCTTCCAGGGATACCGGCCGGGATTTGAGACATTGCCGCGCAAAGTTACGGTGTCTTCGAAACGTGAAACGATCGAAAACACGTGAACAATGTCGCCGTCCTTGAGGGGCAGAGCGCGGGATTGTTCGTCGTAAGGAAACTCCAGCGTCTTACGCGCCTGGTGATCCACGAGGCGATCAATCGTAATCTTGCTGGAATCGGCAACGGTGCTTAGGTCGCCGGCAGTCTCAATCAAGTCGTTCAGTGTTGAGTTGTCCTTCATTTCGTAGATGGCCGGCGTATTCACCGAGCCGGAGATGGCCACCAAGGGACCAACGTGAGGAAAGTAAATAACATCGCCGGGCTGGAGGCGCACATCCTTTGACTTGTCGCCCATGATCAGCAGGTCGTAGAAATCGAAGTCGGTGATGGTAGTGCCATCGCGGCGGACCTGGATATGGCGCAACGATCCCTGCGGGGCCGGGCCGCCAGAAGCGAAGATCGCATTGACCAGCGTGCTCAGCGAGCTGATGGTATAGGTTCCGGGATTGCGGGCATCGCCAACCACAAATACCTGGATGGAGCGCAGCCGTCCGATGTTGGCGGTGATATTGAAGTTCCTGAATACCTTCGAAATCTCGCGTTTCAGGTGTGGTTCCAGATCTCCGTAGTGGAGACCGGCAACAGATATCTGTCCCACCTGCGGGATGTAGATTTGGCCAGAACGGTCCACGACGACCCGCAAATCAGCCTCAACCTGGCCCCAAATTCTGATTTGTAGTTCGTCGCCGGGGCCGATGATGTAGTCGCTCGGAACCTGTAACAAATCGAGCGGAGCAAACGTGCTTGGGGGCCGGACGAATAACGACTGCCCGAACAATGGCAATACCCGGCCAGCCGAGTCGGCGACCATCTGCTGGAACTCGGTTTCCGGCCAAGGGGCGGTTTTCGGCTGTGGGATCTGCGAGGGATTGAGCGGAATTGTGCGCGAAAGGTTCTGGCCAGGGTTGGAACCCGTGGGTGCTCTCAACTGCGGAATGCGCTCGGAGGGAGATGGATACTCGCGCCCTTGGGTGCTGCCTGGCGTTTGAGTCTGCGCAGCGCTGCATTGGGCGCTTCCCGCCTGCAACGGATCTGAGCAATCCACTGCTGTGCCCTGAGACGAAGAATCATTGAGGGATTGCGAAAGACACACGCCAACAGAAAAAACGATGAACAACGCGAGCAGCCGCGACTTTTGCATGACGGATTCAGAATCCTGTAGTTCCGGAAAATGTAGCGTCCAAACTTATAAATTTACCAGCCCGATGCAAGCGGAACGGCAGCAGGATGCAACAATAACGTTTGCAGCGAAGGTTCATTATAAGTGCATGGGGGCTTGGAGTGCGTGTGAAAAACTGCAAATTTCCGATTTCAAGCTACCCCGGTGAGGGGCAAAGCTGTGGGTATGGCTACTCTCTCCTTCGTAGCACAAAATCCAACCCAACGGCGACGTAGACAAACGCGCCGGCGGCCGTATGTTCGCGGGAAAGAATGCCCCCACCACCACCTTCAATAACCCATCGCATGTTCTCCGACACACGGGCGCTTGCGCCAATGCTTGCCAAGGGAACGACTGCCCCGGGAGAAACGTTCGAACCTGCGAAGGGCCTCCCAGGACGTCCGTGCGCGACGGCCAACCGGACAGACGCGTAGGGAGCCCAGCCGTTTCGTTTCCCGCCGGGGATACCCATGGTCGCACCTACTTCACCTGTTAAACTCTTGCCTTCCGTGTCGTCTCCCAATCCAATCCCAGTCTCAAGCCGTAAGTTCCTCACGAGTTCGTATCTTGCTGTCATCGTCGCGGAGAACGACTGAAAACTGGAATGTTCGGAGCCTTCGAAATCGAACCCCCAGTCCCAGCGATGCGTCAGGCCGAAGTTCCATCGGCCAAACCAATCCACTCCCGTTTCGTGAGCGCATGGTGCTGGGAACAGGTTGCCCCAGGCGCCCGCGGAAAAGGCGACTTCGTTGGCCTTCGAAGGAGTCGTGGCGGGGCCCACGAAAGTAAGCACCGGAGGGAGGGGGGCCACGTCCTTGCAGCCCGGAACCACTTGGTTTGTCTGAGCCCTTAGGCTTGCCGATAAGCCGACGAATAGGAAAAATCCAAAAGCGATTCGGCAGTACTCTCTGCCACAGGTTCTCATTTCTTTCTGCATACACCTCCCTTAGCTTTGTCTGCATCCCACACTATCTGGCCTTCACCGTCAACCCAAAACGAACCGTGCAGTCGCCGAGGGCATATAATCCAGAAAATCTTCTTGCGGTCGCGGTTTTCCCCGGACCGATCGGGAGAAAACTTGCCGTATCATCTTGTGAACGGAATCAGTGACGGGTTGACCGAGGTCGCGTTTCGCCGGCGCCGTGTCGGAAAAGCCTAGGTCCCGCGGATTGGAATGGAAGCCCAGCGAGTGACGCAGACGACGCGACAGAATTACCCACAGAGCTTTTTCTTTCGAACCGGCTGGAGGGCGGTTTTGTTCTGCTGCGTCCTCGGCGGCCTCCTGCTCGCCGCAAATTCAGCGGCCCGCGGCGAGCCCCCGGATTCTTTCGGCCAGCCTCTTTACGATATCGTCGCCGTTGGACGCGGAGGAGGGAAAATACTGCTCGCAACCCTGGCAAAACCGGTCGAACGGCTACAGTGGCGTCTTCGTGAGATTCCCGTCGCCCCATCGAACACAGCCATACTCGACGTTGAACTTTCCGCAGGCAGCACGAAGGCCCTCGTCGTCTTCGCCGACGGCGCACCCCACGTTCTCGATCTCACCGAGCGGATCACCCAACTCGGTGTGGGTACGGTACTGGTCTCCCAGCATCGCCTGCCCCACCAATTTTTCCCCTACGCGGCGGAGGGAAAAATCTGCCTGCTGGACGATTTGGGCGACTCCGGCGAAAGAACGTGCAGGGAAGCCGCGGCTGCTTCCGTCCACGGGGACGGTCGAGTGCTGTACGCATACAAGGACGGGCGGCTAGTGTTGGTTTCCCCCCAAAGTGGCAGCGAGGAACAGCTTCCCTACCGCGTGCCGCAAGGCGCAAGTTTTCAATTGTTAGCAGGTCATCAAGGGGACATGCGGGATTTTCTGGTCCTCGTGACCGAACCCGGCACGGATCAGAACGGAGCGACTCCAGTTGTGACCAGGATCCCCCCGACGACGATCATTGATCCGCGGCTGCCAGACGCCCCTCTGGGGCAGTTTACAAATCCTACTGTCGCGGCACTGCGCGCACTGCTTGATCTTACCGGCGCTATCTCCACCACACCGGAAGCTGGCCGCACGGAGCAGGTGAGTGAGTCGACCATAGAAACGCTGGCTGCACACCTTAAGGACCAGACACATTCCGCCGAACTCACGTGGTCGTTCTATCGCGTTACGGCCAACGAAGAACTCTATGCGCCTATCCTCGAATTTGCCGACCATGAACCCGACTATCCGAGTGACGTGGACATCTGGCAAGAGATCAGACCGCTGGCGCACGGCACCTCGAAAGAAGATTACCAGGCAGCCTACGCGTCCTTGGGCGATCGGCGATGGTCGCGTTGCACATCCTACGTGCGCACGCTGTCCTATCCGGGGACCTGGTTAATCGAATACTGGTTTTATTACCCATTCGATGAAGGCAAGGCCCACCCCCATATCCATGATTCCGAGCACTTGTTTGTCGAAGTGGACAAGCTTGGCGGTACCGTTCGCAATGTGTTTGCCTCCGATCACGACTCCTTTGTTCCAAACAATCTCTATTCAACGCTGGTCAAGGATTCGCCTCCCGTAGCGCTTCCATTATTCGCGATGGTCGAACTGGCAAAGCATGCGATGGCGCCGGACTTGAATCACGACGGGCGCTTCACCCGCGGCGTCGATGACAATTTGCACCGCGAACCATACGCCTTCTGGGGCCTTCGCGATCGGAGCAGCAAGGTGCACTTTCTGATGGAGCCGTATCTGGCGTACATGAGCCTGCCACGCCACCGGGAGGGCCGCTTCGCTCTCGCGGATGAGGGAGACCTTTTTCCCGGTCTGGATGTGCCCTCCGAGCACTTGGTGTGCATGCTGCGGCCCTTCCCAGAGGATCCTCCGTGCGCGCATTGTGACGGCGCAACTGCGGAAGCAGCGATAGCACACTTGGAGCATCATCCCGATGCGCAGACTCCGGAAGCCATTTACAAACCTTACGTTTTGCCCTGGCGCGAGGTGCGGGTCGGCATGGGGATTTACGACTGGTCGGAGGTCAGGGGAGAGCTGACTTTGGGGTTAGCAGGAGACTTTCGCCATATGACAGGAGGCCTCTTGCCGGTTCCAGCCCGGCTGACGCTGGATTTTGGTTGGAAACCCTTTGTTGCGGACGTCCCCGTGCCCTTGGGCGGTGAAAGCAGATATATGCTCAGCAAGTCAACCTTGTATGCCGGCGTGGGTCTTGAGCGTCTGATCACTAACACCCAGGGGTTCTATTTTGAAATGACGCCCAAATGGGTAGACATCAAAGAGCGGGTGATAGACGGAGTGGTTTCACCTTCCGGCCTCCACTGGCAATATGGGGGGGTGTCCTATCACACCGGGTACGTTCTGGAATTGCCGAGCGCACACCTTGGAAACTTCAGCAACTACATCGGCGTCGTGATTCGAGACGCCCCGGCCTTCCCCATTCTGTTTGAATGGCGCGTCAGCATGGGATTCCTGCGGCAAAGAGGCCGGCACGACTTCGGCGCCCGCCTCAAGGATCGTAACCCTTACGAGTAAATCACGGTTCCTGGTAGGGGCAGGCTACTTGCGAATTTAAGGAGAAATTTCGAGCCCTAATAAACCTGTCCGCGACGGCCTGCCGGCCTCCTCGGCTATGCAGGCGCAGTTCCTCCACGGAGTATGCTCGCACTTTCTTCTCTGTGTAGCTCTGGTGCAATGAAGCTGCAAAGTCAGATCAACGTTTACCAAAGCCGCATCGCCATGAACCCCAGTATCGAGGAGCAATATAAGATACTTACCCGCGATAGCGATAACAACGAGGCCTACTACAAGGACCTTCTGGCCAAGAAAAATGACGCCGACCTGGGTGCCAGGATGGAGACTGAGCAGATGGGTGAGCAGATGCAGATACTCGCCTATGCCGCTGTTCCTGACGCTCCCGAGTTTCCGGTCCGGCCTCTGTTTGCTCTATGGGGAGTGTGTGCCGGTCTGATTCTCGGCATTGCTCGTCTTCTGTGGCCAGCAGCCCGAAAACTATTCCAGCGACTTGCTTTATTTTTCCCAGACGGCACTGAAATCGAATAGCTATAGTAACATCCTCATTTCACTTGTAACCGTCTGGTTACGAGTGAAATCGGGATTTTGCGACAACTATCTATTTAGAACGTCTGACAAAACCGATCCGGAGTGTAGCAACGGACTCAGGAAGTGACAGCTTGTGTCCGTCATATCGAGAAAAGCTGCCGTTGGAGACGAAACCCGAGAATATTCAGCTGCGCGCGGTGAAGGCGCACTGGACCGTGGCCAGTGCGCAAAAAGTCGTCCGCTCCTGGCTTGCTCTTTCCTTTTCTCGGCTGCGACGGTATGCCCAACACGGGTCAGACTGGAAGGAGAACTAGGTGAAGACTTACGACAACAACGGCAAACTCATCGGTGAAATGAACACGATATTCACGCGGGAGGGCACGGTGATTCGAACGAATACGACGCACGCCACCGGATGCCCCATCGTTCAAAACGTAACCGTTCGCGATCCGCAAGGCAGCGTTCGAACGACGAATGTGATTGGCGGGAAAATTCTTCCCTAATCGGAAACCGGTCGACTGACTGCGGCTGACTTCCCAGAAGCCGACTTCTGGACACCGTCGTTTAGAGTAGGTTCTTGGGCGTAACTTCCCGGTAGTCTGAAACTCTACCTTCTGACTTCAATGAACGTGCCGATGGGCAAGCATCCTTGATGACAAGAATGGCCCGCTGGAGCATGCGGTGTCGGACCCATTGTGTTATCGGCTCGCCCGAGTAGTTACGTTCAGGGTGAGGCGCTCAGCGTTCCAGAACGTCTGGGGATGAAGGATGCCGGGATTTGCGCCTTCGACCGCGCTGGAGAAAGCGGACAGAGCATTCTGATTGACAAGGTAAATTAATGGCGCCTGTTCAGCGACGATTTCCTGTACACGATCGAAGCTTTCCTTGCGCTTCTTCACATCTGCGGTGGACGCTTGCGTGCGCATCAATCGGTCAATCTCGGCCTCCCACGCGGTTTGCGGCGATTTTTGCTGTGGATTCCAGGCGTGATTGTCGGCCGAGCTCAGCCAGATGGTCATCTGGCTATTAGGATCAAGCTCGACATTGCGGAAGCCGAGTATCGCGGCTTCGTAATTAAATTTCTGCGAAATGCGCTCGATGAGCGAGGGAAAGTCGAGCGTGACCACGTTCACCTTGATGCCAAGCTTCCCGAGATCCTCCTGCACCATAACTGCCATGCGTTCTCGCGATTTGTTACCCGCATTGGTCACGATGGAGAACTCGACGGTATGGCCCCCAATATCGAATAACGCTCCATTTTGGAGATGGAAGCCGTCGGCTTGCAGGCGCTGCAGCGCGGAGTCGGGGCGATATGCTTCGGCTTTGAGGCGGCCGTTAAACCAGAATTTATTGGCGGGCGAGGCCGGACCGACGGCTGGCTGAGCGTGACCATTGAAGACGACACGGCTCAGATCGTTCCGGTTAATGGCCTGAGAAATCGCAAGCCGGAAGTTGGTGGAACGGAACCAGGCGCGCTTGTACTCGGGAATGGGAGCGCTGGCCACCTGATTGAACCACATGAAATCGGAATCGAGCGAAGGTCCGGCATCATGCGCGAGCTGGGACGAACTGGCGGCCAGACGGTCGAAGTAATCGCTGTCGATGGAGTTAATCAGGTCAAGTTCTCCTCGCTTGAAGCGCAGCATCTCGACATCGCGATTCGATTGAACGTCGAGCCGGATGGAATCGAGATACGGCAAGCGGTGTCCCTGGGAATCTTTTTTCCAGTAGTTGGGGTTGCGGCGCAGAAGCACGCTCGATCCCGCTTTGTACTCCGCAACCATGAATGGACCGAGCACGGCCATTTCCTTCTTGGGAGAATGCGCGGACATGATCGCAACCTGATCGAAAAGGCGCTCGATTCCAGCAAGCGGTGCGGGAAAAGTGATGGAGACCCGGTCCGGCGCAATGATTCTGGTGCTGACCGTGCCGCTTCCGGACCGGAACGCGTCTCCCGTCGAGGAGTGCAGCGCGGGATCCATGAGCCGCTGCATGGTAAAGGCAACGTCCTCAGAGGAGAAGGGGCTTCCGTCGGAAAACGCGATGCTATGGCGAAGCTTGAAAGTGATCTGCTTGCCGTCCTTCGAGACCGTCCACGATTCCGCCAGTTCGGGTTCGAGTTCCTGAGTGTGGCGATTGACGCGTACCAGTACACCGCCCGTCAGATAGCGGATGGAAAGCGACGAGTCGTCATCGACCAGGAGGGGATCGAAAGTCTTTGGCTCAGAATGCAAGCAGAAGCGCAACTCTCCATCTTGGGAGAATGCCGCGCCGGAGAAAAGAGCGCAGCAGAGAAGAAGTCGTAAGAATGCGCGGCGGACGATCATGCGGTCACCTCGTTCAACAAGAGCAACTGTAACGATGTCACAATGAGCGCGGCAGCAACGGCGCTAGCCGCCATCGTTCTGCGCGGATGGAATAATCCGTTCGAGTCCGCGCAAAAGACTGACCCAGGAGTAACCGACGGCGCATCACTCGAACGAGCCAAGGTTGAATTCCAAACGGCCAAATCCCCTCACCTATGAGACTACTTGTTCCTCCGCGCTCGCGCGGCGTGATCGTTTCATCTGGTACATCGAGTGATCCGCTGCCGACAGCAACGTTTCTGCGTCTTCGCCGTCAGTGGGATAGGAAGCTTTGCCAATGCTCACGGATAATCCTGTGCGCCCGCAGACCGCGCTTCCGACACTCGACGCGGCCATTTGCAGCCGTTCGCTGATTTCCATAACCGCTTCTGGCGCCAGTCCCGGCGCTACGATGGCGAATTCATCGCCGCCGATCCTGGCGGCATAATCGTATTCGCGCAAGGAGTCCTTCAAAGCCGCTGCGAACACTCGGAGGAGATTATTCCCCTCAATATGGCCGAAGCGGTCATTCACCTGTTTGAATCCGTCGAGATCCAATACAAGGACAGTCAGTGGACTATTAGCGCGTCTGCATCGAGACAACTCGGCTCCCAGATGCCGATAAAGTGAGCGCGTATTGGGAAGGCCAGTGAGAAAATCCGTGGTAGCGGAATCTTCGGCTTCTCTGAATTTCAATGCGTTTTCGATGGTGAAACCGAGTTTCGAACTCGCACTCAGCACGATCCGCAGATGATCTTGTGTGAATGCGTCTTGTTCACTGCGATATAAGGCCAGTACCGCAAGTACGTCACCTTCGCCTTGCAAAGGGACCGCGAGCGCCGATCGTAGGCTGCTGAACTTCGTCGGATCGTTCAGATAGCCGGGTTCGACCGACGGATTGCCGTTCACAATTGCTTTGTTGTTATGCGCAACCCACCCGGAAAGGCCCTCTCCGAGCGGAATTCGCAGGGAGGAAAATAGTCTGAAATTGTCGCCACTCACGTACTCCGCAGTCAATACTTTGCCATACCTCACGTAGACTGCCATCGCATCATAGCTGACCAAACGTTTGAGGCGAACAGAGAACATAGAAAGAGTGTCGTCGAGACGCAAGGAGGTTCCTAGGTCGTGGCTCAATTCAAATAAGATCTGAGCTTCTTCCCGAGCCGCCGCAATGCTTGAAAGGTAATCATTGTTATGGTCGTCATCCTTTTGCGCAGCGGGCTCATGGTCTTGCTCAAACCCAGCCGCCGGCGCCAGGCCCCTTTTCACCTTTACGTCCACGGAAAGCTTTAGGGAACACTCCTCTTCTTTTTCATGGGCTAGTTTTTCAAGCTCCACATATCTCTCTTGCAAGATCTTGACAACCTGGGGATCAAAGCTACTCCCAGATTCGGCGGCGACTTGCGCCATCGCTTGGTCCAGCGGAAGAGCCGGTCGATACTGCCGATGGGAAGCCAGGGCGTCCAGGCAATCGACCGCCGAGAGAATGCGAGCGCCAATCGGTATTTCTTCTCCTTTAAGACCACGCGGATAGCCGGACCCGTCCCATTTTTCGTGATGGGAGTGGACAATCGGCACGACCGGATAGGGGAACCGCACCTGTTCAAGAATCTCCGCCCCAATGATCGGGTGGATTTTCATTCTCTCGAATTCTTCAGGAGTGAGTTTTCCGGGTTTCGAAATGATGTGCTCAGGAACCGCCAGCTTACCGATGTCGTGAAGCAGAGAGGCCGCTCGCAGCGCTTCGATTTCTTCGTTGGTTAGGCGGAGCTCTTTCGCCACTTCCATGGCATACACGCGAACTCGTTGCAAGTGTTCGTGGGTGGTATGGTCCTTGGCTTCAATGGCAAGCGCAAGCGCCTCGATCGTGCGCAGGTGCAGGTGGGACATCTCCTCGGCATGCACTTTTCCATCTTCCAGCTTACCCACATACAGGCGATACGATCGATAGACAACATAGATGACCGGAAGAGTAAGCAACGAAGCTTGCCATCCGATCTGTCGATTGAGATAACTCACAAAACCCGCGATGGCCGCGCCGATCAAATAATAAGGGAACGACCAGAGGTAGCTGTCGATCCAAACTTGGCGAATAGATTTCTTGTCGGTTAACGAAATAATGGTCGCCATCGCACACGTATTGAACAGAAAGTAGACGATGGCAGCGCACGCGATGGCTAATGGCCGCTGCTCTCGAAGGATATGCGAACTAAGCGACTTGAAGGTGCAATACGCAACCGTTGTCGCCACCGTTAACTGAGAGATATTGAAGAGTACTTGAATTACTTTCAGTCGTTTGGATGAGTGCCACCAGGATTGCACCAAGACGGACGCCACCACCATCGTCAACGTTTCGGCATAGGTCATATCCAGCATGCCTAAGAAGAGAAAAATGAAGCTTACCGATAACGTTCCATCGATCCCGGGCAGTGTCACTTTTAGGGTTGAAGTCAGTAGCACTATCGAGAGATAGCACAGAAACTCGTACCCGCTAAGCACAGGGTGGGCGATTGCTGCCGCAAAGCATCCCAGAGCGGCAAGGACATTCACGGAAACGAACGCGGTTGTCCCGTCAACTCCACGCATACCTGCATTTTCGCCCAAATTGGAACGAGTTTGTGTCCGGTGACAGACGTTGCGCATTACGAAAGTGTTTGTGAGACTTCCACGCATCGGCTGCTAAGCATTCGGGCTACCGGTTCATCAAGCCTGACGCGAACTCATCCATCTCCAGGTTGTCACCCCGCATGTCAGCGCTTTAGGCTCGAGAGGGCGCCAAGCTCAAGACCGGGACAAATTGGCTCAACCCAGGGGCAAGCGGCCAATCTGTCCCCGCACCTCACCGGCAAACACGAAGCAATTTCTCGTATTGTCAATAACTTACGCCGAAATACTCAATGGCTGGGCAAGTGCTTTAACCAAGCCGGAGTTGCAGCAATGTCCACCGGAGTCTCCATGAAAAAGCTGGTTCTGCTACTGAGCGTCGCCATATCCCTTTCAGCCTTCGCTGATGATCGCAAGCTCTCGAAAGAGCTGCGTGGAAATCTTTCCGGACAGCTCGTCGACGTCATTGTGCAATACAACGTCCCACCTTCGGCGAGCCACCGGCACAGCCTTGCGAACCATGGTGGAGTCGTCAATCGCCATCTGAAATCGGTTAAAGGAATGTTGGTGAGAGTGCCGGGAAGTCAACTGGCCGATCTTTCCAAGGATCCCGACATTGCCTACGTGACACCGAACCACGTGCTGCGCAGTCGTGGCGACTTGATCGCGGACACAACGAATGCCAGTATCGTCTGGACCTCCGGAATCACTGGTACCGGTATAGGGGTGGCCGTTATCGACAGCGGTATTAACGCCAAATTTCCAGACCTTGGAAATGCGTGGGGTCACACCGATCCTAAGAACTCCCGAGTGGTATACAGGGAAAATTTCACAATTCCGGCGCTCAACCCCGACGGGAGCACGAACAACCAACACTTTGTAACCTCTGATGGCTACGGCCACGGCACACATGTGGCGGGTATTATCGCCGGCAATGGCTACATCTCGCAGCAGCCAGGCTCCATGCGTTCCATTTCCGGTATCGCGCCGAATGCCCAGTTAATCGATCTCCAGGTTCTGGATCAGAATGGGGCGGGGAATGATGCCAACGTGATTGCAGCCATCGATCAGGCTATCGCGTTGAAGAATACTTACAACATCCGGGTAATCAACCTTTCGCTCGGACGGCCGGTTTATGAGTCCTTCACGATCGACCCACTATGTCAGGCAGTAGAGGCAGCATGGGAAGCTGGAATCGTGGTGGTAGCAGCCGCTGGCAACGATGGCCGAGACAATTCCTTCGGCAACAGCGGCTATGGCACCATCAATGCACCGGGCAACGATCCCCTGGCAATCACCGTAGGAGCGATGCGAACTGCCGGAACGCCTCAGCGTAATGACGATGAAATCACGACCTACAGCTCCCGCGGACCGACACCGGTAGATCACGTGGTCAAACCGGACCTGGTTGCTCCGGGAAACCTCGTTGATTCGGCGCTGTCGATTCTTTCTCCTAACACGTATGGGACACTGGCCACCGAATATCCGCAGAACATCGTTAACGATGCCACGATCTTCACCCCCGATGCGATTCCGAGTTATCTTCAAACTGGAAATCCGAACTCGCTGCCTGCATACTTTCTGCAGCCCTCGTATTACACGATGAGCGGCACGAGCATGGCTTCGGCGGTGGTTAGCGGTGCGGTTGCACTCCTGCTCTCAGCCCAACCTCAGCTTACCCCCGATCAAGTCAAGGCGCGCCTGATGCTCACCGCCAGCAAGACGTTTTCTTCCTTCGGGCAAAACTACTTCAGTTACATGACTGAGGCGCAGCAAGCCCAGGCTTCGCTCACATACGAAGAAATGTTCGTTCTACCTGTCCTGACCAATTCCGCCAACCAGGCGCAGAATGGTATTAGTCAAGCGCAAACACAGCTGCAGCAGGCGCAGCAGGCGCAAGCCAATGCGACCCAAACTGTAAGCGTGGCCTCTCAGGCTTTGGCCGCTCCGACCGCTGCCCAGGCGCAGACGCAGCAAACTTACAACTCGGCCTTGGCTCTGGATCAACAACTCTGGGGCGCAGTCCAGCAAGCGGAAACCACCTCGACCAGCGATTCGCAGGCGCTGCAAAGCGCTCAGAGCGCCGCGAATAACCCAGCTAACACCCCGCAGCAAACTGCCGCGTATCAGGCTCAAGTCAGTCAGTTGAGCGCGCAGGTCACCACGGATGCCAGTGCATTGCAAAGTGCAATCGCTGCCGCCCATGCGCAGGATGCAGTTCTGCAGGCTGCAAACCAAGCTCTTGCGCCGGCGAACAACGCACTGCAACAGGCGCAAAACGCCCTGCAACAAGCGCAGAACACATTAATCAATGCCAATAACGGTGTCGCCCAGGCGCAGGCTAACCTGGCTCAGGCACAGGCCCCCGTCAATGCCCTGACCGCTGAACAGCAAAAGATCGCCACCCTGCAGCAGCAGGCCGCTAACTATTTCGCCATGGCAGGCGCAAACAGCAACGCAGCGTCCTACGCAGCGCAGCAATTGACGCAACAAGCTCAGTTCCAGATTCAATACGTACTGCCAGGTTTACAGAAGGCGGCCAGTCAGGCACAAAGAAATCTTAATCAGGCACAGTTGCAAGTACAGCAGGCGCAGCAGGCGCTGGCTCAGGCGAATCAAGCCTTGTCTGCTGCGACCCCAGCCTCGGTCGCCGCAATCGCGGCGCAGGCGCAGGCGCAGCAAGCCTACAGTGCGGCTTCGTCTCTGGATACGCAACTGTGGGCCGCGGTTCAACAGGCGCAAGCCACCGTTAACAGCGATAAGCAATCGCTACAAAGTGCACAAGCTGCAGCCAACAATCCAGCCAATGCCGCCCAGCAGTCTACGTATCAGGCTCAGGTCAGCCAACTGACAGCACAAGTCAACGCGGACAATCTTGCATTGCAGCAGGCGACCACTTCCGCCAAAGCCCAGGATCGGGTTGTGAGGGCTGCGAATCAGGCTCTCAACCAAGCCGCCAATACTTTAAACCAGGCCGGAAACGGGCTGCAACAGGCCCAGAACAATGTAATCAATACCACCAATAACCTCGCCAATGCGCAATCTAACCTGGCCCAGGCGCAGGGTCCTGCGAACGCCCTCGCCGCCGAGCAGGGGCAGATTAATTATCTGCAACAACAGGCGGCTGCCTACCAGGCCCAGGCCAACGGCGCTCCAAGCACAATTCAGTACGACGTCTTTACCGTCGGGGCTGGCTACCTGGACATTAACGCTGCCGTGCAAAGCACGGCCGTTTCGCCCGCCGGCGCCTCTGCGACATCTCCAGTGGCCTTTTATGATCCGGCATCGCAGACGGTGTACATGACGGGCAACTACCAGTCGATGTGCAGCAATTCTGACGCTCCGACTTCCGCCCTGTGGGGTAGCACAATCTGTGGTAACAGCGCGTTGTGGGGTAGCAGTGCACTATGGGGTAGTAGCGCATTATGGGGCAGCAGCGCCCTCTGGGGAAGCAGCAGTCTTAACAGCACCAGCGCACTGTGGGGATCGAGCGCACTCTGGGGCTCAAGTGTAACCGTGAACAGCAATTCCGCGCTCTGGGGCAGCTCAGCATTGTGGGGAAGTTCGGCTCTGTGGGGCTCCAGCGGAACGACTGCATTCAGCGCTCTTTGGGGAAGCAGTTCTGTGTGGGCGAATGTCGCCCCCAATGCTGCGACCGACCTCCAAGTGCTCATCGACGGCGACATCGGGCAATAAGGCATGTTTGGAGAGCGATCTAAGGCAGAATCCTTGATAGCGCACGGTTCGGTGGTAACGGGAGCGGACGGAGGGAGATGACATGGACAGTCTTTATTCGCGATGTGAGGCACCCAAACGAGGTCTCTTGCTGGAACACTTTCAGGAGTTGTCGGTCACGATGCTGAAGGCTGCTACTACCGCAATGGCGGTTCGTAGCCCGGAAACGGAACTCTCGATAGTTGAACTAGCAGGAGGTTGCTTGGCATTCAGCGGTGCAGATGTGCCCTTAACACGTGCGATCGGCATAGGGACGTCGGGACTCGTTGACGAGGACTGTA
>OBLW0100001566.1_pt1 | contig 19194 bp, 15 predicted proteins | sample 1520161 | NCBI WGS metagenome assembly OBLW01 (sample SAMEA3539309, study PRJEB22396) | soil metagenome | biome: tundra; feature: field; material: soil | place: USA | collected 2010-05 | depth 0.15 m | reverse complement strand
TGGTGCGAATTGCTTTGGCCGGCGTGACCGTCTGTGTCGCCATCGAGTTCCGTGAAGCGCCGGTTCGCGCGGATGGCGTCAATGTGGCGCTGAGCCAGGACTGCTCGCAACCACGTCTTCAAGGAACTGCGGCCGTGAAAATAGCGGAACAGGGAGCGGTCGGCGCGCTTTGCATCGGTGAGTCCGTAAAGATCGGCGAACAGCGAGTCCGCAAGATCCCGCGCGGCCGGAGCACTCGCAGAGCAATGCAGAATGGCGGCTGCCGCGGAACGCAGATAGGTGCGATAGGTAGCGACGAAGTGCTCCCAGGCTTCGGAATTTCCTTCTGCACATGCGACTGTGAGGGCGAGATCGTTTAAATGCAGTGCGCCCAGGTATTCCTCTACTTTTTCCGAGGTAACTGGTTCGGTGGCAAATCGTTTTGCAGCGCTGCGCACCAAGGCGACTTCGAAGCGCTCGCGCGGCAAAGACCAGGTGTAGCCGAGCACTTCGGCGTAGAGACGGTCGACTAACGGTTGACGATTCGCGAGCAGGTGGGAGATGTTTCCTGCGCCGGGTTGGGTGCCGGGTTGGGCGTCGGGATGAGTGCGGGGCGAGTCACCGCGCGCGGCGGATTTGTCATTTGCGGAATCGGGGATTCCCGAATTTGAACTCATGGCACCGGCACCCTAATACCGCCGACCTGCATCCTAGAACATACCTTGAACGACGGGTATCCGACGACGCAGAACAAGTCGGCTTCCTTTCCCGGTCGTTTGGGGTATTCTAAGCAATGTTGCGGCCCCACCCGCAACCAGAATGCCCTCAATGGGCTTGCGATCGTTCTAGAGTGGTTCGCTAGCGGCATTAGCGACTTCGCGACGCTAGTACCTAAGTCCTATTAGGCCCGCCCCAGCCTCATCGGTACTCTGGCTTCGCCCTAGCCGAAGCTTTGTCCAGCCCGGCGGACTACGCCCGGGAAGATGGCATTAAAAATACGGCAAGGAAAATGCAGCCCTTCTATCGGCGCTACGGCTGGACGGAACCTCTACTAGGCGGACACGGATGAATACCATGATTGCAGAAGCGCCGGCCAGCAAAACACATCTGGGCGTCGGGTTTGACGCCAACAGTGGTCAAACGCAGAACCGCGATGCCTGGAAACGCTCGATCGGGAATAAGCAGGTGCCCGCGCGGCTGGCGTTGTTACCCGAGGGCGAATCGCGATGGCAGAGGCTGGGAATCAGTGCGGTGGCACAAATTCTTATCGTGGCTTTTCTTTTGGCGATCCCGCTGTTCTTTCCGGAGCGGTTGAAAACGGCATTGAACATGCAAGTTGTACCGTTGTCGAACCCTGTAACCGAAATACCAGTGGCACCGAAACCTGAGCCACCGAAAGCGAAAGTTGCACCTACGCCGAAGCCGGTAGTGATCGAAGAACCCAAACTCAACCCCAAGCAGCCGCACATTTTCATGACGCCGAAAGTGGTGCAGCCGAAGATCGAACATGTGGAAGCGAAGGCGCCCGACATTGTGCCGCCGACGCCGGTATTGGAAGCGAAATTTATTGACAACACGAATCAGCCGAAGCGCCCGCGCGAGGAAGTGAAGAAGACCGACCTCGATAGCGGCAGCGCGGCCACACCCACGATAAAAGCACCGGTGAACAAGGTGCAAACCGGCGGATTCGGCGATCCTAACGGACTGCCGGGCAAAGGCGATCCCAACAAGACTACTAACGTGAATCGGCAGGGATTGCCTGCGCTTCCCGGCGGTCCCGGGTATGGAAACGGTACCGGCGGCGACAAGGGCGTGCGAGGCATCGTGGCCAGCACCGGGTTTGGTAACGGCGTTGCCAACCCTCCTCAGAGTAGTGGCAAGCAGGGAGTGGTGCAGAAGAGCGGCTTTGGCGACCAAACGCTAGCGGCGGAAACGACGAAGAAAAAGGCGGCCGCGGAGCCGGGCACAACGCCGGTCGATATCATTTCGAAGCCGCGGCCGGAGTACACCGCGGAAGGACGCGCGCTGAAGTTGGAAGGCGACGTGGTGATTGACGTGGTGTTTCTGGCGAACGGGACGATGCAAGTCAGCCATGTGGTCAGCGGATTGGGTCATGGGTTGGACGAAGCAGCGGTTCGAGCGGCGCAACAAATCAAATTTAAACCGGCAAAGCAAGATGGAGAGACAGTGGATTTTCCGGCCCGCGTTCGGATTGAGTTCCGGCTGGCCTACTGAGGGGAGAAGCGACAATGCGTAAGTACGTAGTGACTGGGATTCTGGCGCTCGTGTCGGGCGGGTTGGGGAATATGGCAGCCGCAGCGGTTCCCCAAGCCGCCGAGCAGGCGCGGTCGATGGAGCAGGTCATTGACCGGGTAACGGCGAATGAAAACAAAGTGAATCAGAATATTCGCAAGTATTCGCCGCTGGTCGAGACCTACATTCAAAATCTGAGGCCCGACAAAGAATTGGGGTTCGTGCCTGCCGGCGACAAATACTTTCTGGGCAAAGCGGATTTCGCCAAGGGCGTAAATCTGGCGTCCTTGTCCGATACCGAAACCAGGGGCAAGAAAGTTTTCCTGGGCATCGGGAATTTCTTTTCGTTTGCGATGCAGTATCTGCCCGATGGCTTTTTGCAGATGATCTTCATCGACACTAACGGCTTTGACAAGCAGCACTATAAATTTGATTACGTAAAGCGCGAATTCCTGGGCGAAGTGCGCTGCCTGGTGTTCGACGTGACACCGCTGCCGAAGTCGGGCAGAGGCCGCTTCCTGGGACGCATCTGGGTCGAGGATCAGGGCTACAACATCGTGCGATTTAACGGCGGCTATGGTGGAAGCGGACACACCAGCTATTACTTCCACTTCGACAGCTGGCGGACCAACGTGCAGCCGGGAGTGTGGATGCCTTCGTTTGTGTACAGCGAAGAAAAAGAAATGCACTATGCGATGACCAAGAAGCTAGACTTCCGTGCGCAGACGCGGCTGTGGGGCTACAACATCGGGACCGCAGCGCAAGAGCAGGAACTGGGCAAGCTACTGGTGGAAACGCCGGTGCAGGATGATTCGAAGACGGCGAACGATCTGACACCGATTCAGGCACAACGCTCGTGGGATCGCGAGGCGGAAGACAACGTCGCGGACCGATTGCAGCGGCTGGGATTGATGTCGCCGAAGGGTGAAGTGGACAAAGTTCTGGAGACGGTGGTCAACAACCTGGAAGTCACCAACAATCTGGACATCGAGCCGGAAGTGCAATGCCGGGTGATGATGACCACCACGCTGGAATCGTTCACGCTGGGTCACACGATTGTGTTGAGCCGCGGATTGATCGACGTGCTGCCTGACGAGGCGAGCCTGGCTACCGTGATTGCCCACGAGCTGGGGCATGTGGTGCTGGGACATCGGATGGATTCGAACTTTGCGTTTTTCGATCAATTGTTGATCGACGACAAGGATTCCTTCCGGCATTTCGGTTTCGCACGCACGCCGGAGGAAGAAAAGGCGGCTAGCGACAAAGCGAATCAGCTGCTGGCCAACTCGCCTTATAAAAACCAGTTGGGTAACGCGGCGCTGTTTTTGACTGCGCTGGAGACTCGGCAGAAGGAAATTCCGAACTTGATCAGCCCGCACCTGGGCAACCGCGTTCCGGTGCTGCCGGAGGTGAGATCGACTGCGCCGGCGGACCCCAAGCAGAATCCGCAAATGATCGCGGCACTGCCCATCGGCGGACGGGTGAAATTGGATCCGTGGCTTGACCAGTTGAACCTGCTGAAGAGCAAGCCGGTTGGCGCGGTGGCGGAGCGCGAGAAAATGCCGTTCGAGGTTACCCCGTTCATGCCGTATCTGACGCGTTACAACACCAGCGATGCAGCGAAACCTGCCAATGCTAGCGCTATGGATACTAAACCACCGGAAGCGGCCAGTGCGACGCCGGCTGATCCTCCGTCGAAGCCCTAAACTCGGGATTACTTCGCGACAGTTTTTGAAGCACTGGGCTTTCTGGGCACAGCCATGCTGTGCCCCTGCAAGGTTTTCGCCAAGGTGCGGCGAAGTTCGCACCGTTTTTTTTTGCGTAGGCAGGTTACCGCAACGGAATTAACGGGCGGGCGCTAGTTCCTTGATGAGTTTGTAGTTGAATTCGATGCCGTCGTAAAAATCCTGGACTCCTACGCGTTCGTCCTTGCCGTGAGCGCGCTTGTCGTTCAATTCAAAAAACATGCAAGCGATTCCGTAGGTGGGGATGCCTGCGGTGCGGGTGATGCGGCCGTCGGTGGCGCCTGTGGACATGGTGGGGACGACGGGAAGCGTGCCCCACATCGAGTCAACGGTTCGCTCCATGGCGTGAGTAACATCCGGAAGAAGGGGAGATGGCGGTACGGCGGCGAGTTTCACGAGCGATCCATCGGCGGCATGCAACGGGACTTCGGTGACGGCCACCTTCGGATCGGCGATTACCCGTTCGATCGTGCTGCGGATCTTGTCGGGATCTTCGCCGGGGAAGATGCGGCAATTGACATTGGCGCGCGCAGTTTGTGGAAGAGCATTGGGTGCGTGGCCGCCGGAGAGCAGGGTGGCGACGCAGGTGGTGCGCAGCAGCGCGTTGTAATACGGGATAGTCGAGAGGCGGGCGATGGCGGCAGCATTGGGGGGTTCTTTGGCTGCGCCTTTTAGATCGGCTGCGACCGGACCGGTGGTGAGTTCGGCGGTTTTCTGAAAATAATTGCGGGTGATTTCGTTGATCTCGGTGGGGAAGGCAAAATTTTGCAGGCGGGTCAGGGCGGCGGCCAGATGGTAAATCGCGTTGTCGCTGGTGGGGACAGAACTGTGACCGCCGGCGTTGAGAGATTCGAGTTGGAAGTCGGCGTAGACTTTCTCGCTGGCCTGGATGGCGGTCAGCAGGCGATGGTCGCCTTGGCGTTCGAATTCGCCGGTGTCTAGATTGATGCAGTATTCGGCATCGATCCAGTCGCGGTGCTCCTTGAGCAGCCAGTCGACACCGTTGTAGTTGCCGCCTTCTTCGTCGGCGGTTAGGGCCAGGATCAGGTCGCGGTCGGGGACAAAGTTTTCTTTTTTCATGCGGATGAAATTAGTTACCAGGATGGCGTCGCCCTCTTTCATGTCCTGGGTGCCGCGACCGTAGAAGTAGCCGTCCTTTTCGACGAACTGGAACGGATCGGTGGTCCAGTCCTCGCGGCGGGCTTCGACGACGTCGAGGTGGCCGATGAAGAGGATGGGCTTGCGCCCTCCGGTGCCGCGGATACGGGCGACCAGGTTTTTCTTGCGGTCGGTGGGGCCGGCGACGATTACGTCTTTTTCACTGAAGCTGGCGTCGCGCAGACGCGCCGCTATTGCCTCGGCGGCGGTGGTGACATTGCCGACCGAGTCGGTCGTATTGAGCTCGATGAGTTGCTTGAAGATTTCATGAGCCATTGGATTCGCGGGGGCGCGACTTTGGGAACGACCTGCAGACGCAAAAATAAGAACCAGTATTAAGAATGCAAAGCCCAATCTGCCTCGAGACATTCGTAGCTCCTGAATTTGATTCATTCCGGTGACGCAGACGGCGACGCATCAGCATGGGTCGGCGTCACGGCGAAGGCGCGGCGCAAGCACTCTGAGATATATGACAAAGGAAAAAATAACAGGATGAGACCGAAACCTGGATCCAGAATTCGGAGAACCAGGGCCCCGAGAAAGGCGATGCCCACCGGGAGTGGCTTCATGACTGGAGCGCGGAGCCGTGCATTCACAAATTTGGCGATTTCCTTGGGCCACACGAAGACCCAGTACAGGTTATAGAGGGGAATGAAATGGAAACCGACGGCGCGGGCGGGAGAGATCGGATGTTTCCACCCTGGTATTTGCGCCAAAATGATGTGATAGCGGTAGATGCACACGAACCAGTAGACGCCTCCGACGAAACTTACCAGGAAGAGATAGAGCGGAGGGATGGCGCCACCTTTGGCCAACTCGGGATGAAGATCGACGGCGATGAACTCCGCGAGAATGGTGGCGGCGCCTAACAGGTAGCCGATCCAGATAACTGGAAGCTTTGATGCCATTGCCGCTGGATGGCCGGGTTGGCGAACTTCTGTGTCTGAGGAATTCATTTGGGCCGGAAAACTGGCAGTTTGAGCGTAACGTTCCGGTTGTGGGTGCGTCAAACTATAACGTTGCGTTGCTTCGGCCACGTGGTCTTACCTAGACTGCTATCGCTTGTCGAGGTCCGTCCGGGACTTGCGTTCCGAAAAGTGTGCGGGGGTGCCGCGCGGTCGGTTGCATGCCAAGACGCAATGGCCGGACGGAGCGAGCCTTACAATTGCTGGAGGAAGATCATGACGTCGTTTGCGAACCGTGGGCTGGTCAAGATTTTGCTAGGAGTGGGGCTGTTTCTGGCGGGAATTGCGGTTGGAACTTGGCAAACACGGCGCGTTGAGGCGCAAAACCGCTTTGGTCAGCCGAAGACTGTGATTCACGTGGTGGTCTATAAGTGGAAAAATACGGTCTCGCAGGATGACAAGGACCAGGCGCTGAATGGCATCAAGGCCATGGCCGCGAAGATTCCCGGCATCAAGAACATCTGGCTTAAGACCCAGCGAAATCAGATTCGCGAATTCGACGGCGTGTATGCGATCGAGTTCGCCAACCCGGAGGCCGCGGCCGACTATGCCGAGAGCCCCAAGCACGAGGCTTGGCGGAAGCGCTGGGAAGAACTGCGGGAAAATAGCTTGTCGTTCCAGGCCTCCAATCCGTAGAACTGACTGACGCACGAATTGCAGGCGGTTTTGCAGAGTGATCGCGCAAGCGAGAGAAACGGCGCGTGCGTTATAAGCGCCCTTCGGTAAGATTGCTGAAACCGTTTTTGTTGTACCTCGGGATGAACCGCGGCCCCCGCTTGGAGCGGGTATTGTTATTGCGGCCGGGGAAGCTGCAGCATCAGCGCGCCGCCCGACCCGGACTGCACGGTGGGTAGCTGCCCGTTCCATTTGTCGATCATTTCTCGATTGTTTTCGATCCGTCGAAGCTCGAGAAGTTGCGGTGTCAAGGAATTTTGACGGATGCGATTGGCATCGGCTTCGCCTTGGGCGCGGGTGACCAGAGATTTGGCGTCGCCTTCGGCCTCGGCGATTTTCTTCGCGGCTTCGGCCTGGGTGGTCGCAAGCTCGTTGCGAGCACGCTCCGCCTGCTGGATGGCTTGCGCTTTCGCGGTAATGGCTGTGGCAATCACCGCGGGTACGCGCGGCGCACCGATGAAACCAAACTGCTGGACGCTCACGCCCACCGGCGCAACCTTCTGCTCGATCATGGCCTCGACCTTGCGCAGGAACTCCGCCTTATGGTCGCCGTAAATGTCCTCCACGTTATAGGTGGAAGCCACTTCATTCAGTGAATTCCGCACGATGTCGCGCAGGATACCGTGCGTGAAGAGGTCCAAATCGCTGACGCGATATTTGATGTAAAAATCGGGCACGTGCAGCGGATCGATCGCATAGGACAATGAAACATCCACAAAAATCTCCATGCCTTCGCGAGAGTTGAATCCCATCTCTTCGTTGATAGGGTGGCCTTCGGAAACGTCTTTGGTCCATTTCACGGTCTGGACATAGGTTGGAAACTCGATGATTTGCGTGCTCAGGGGTGAATAAACGACCCACCCCGTGCGCACCGGAATCTCCGAAGCGCCACGCTGACTTCCCGCCAGATTGATTTCGACGCCGACATGGCCCGCTTCGATGCGAGTGGCTCGCACCAGAAATGACAACACGAAAATAACCGCCAACAACGCCCCCGCTGCGATGAACAAACTGCGAAGTCCGGGAATCGCGGGCCGCATGGTAAATTCGCGGCCTTCGCCGCGATCCGTTCTGAAACCGCCCATCTGTCCTCCTTGAGGTAATCCGACCGAGAACTTGCCGACCAAGTTCGAGCGTTCGGTAAGTGTAGCTTGATTTGCCGGTTATGAGCGGGAAGCGAACCAGCTAGGAGCGGAATGCATCGGTAGCGCTTGGCTGCAAAGAGGATTTTTGACCGACGACTAGCTGCAGAAGACGGAGAATACGGATTAAAGGAATCGGCGGAAGGGCGGAAAAACAAGGAGGGCCGCGCTAAAGCGCGCCCCTACATCACTGGCCCTGTCAATCGACCGAGAGCAGCCACGAAATTGGGGGATATATCAGAACTTAAGTCCCCAAAAGGAGGCGTCGGGCTTTACCAGCTCGAGGCCCACGTCCCAAGCCTCATGGTCGCGCCAAACCACCTCGGCCTCCGCTTTGCGGCCGGTTACCGGGTGTACCAGGCGTACCCGACGATGCAGCGGCAAAGGAGCGCCGACGACAGCCATGCAGCCGGAGTGACTAACGTCCACGGTCACGGCGTTGGCACGTTGCTCCGCCGAATCTTCATCCCACTCGACCACGAGTTTCACCTTGGAAATGATGCGTTTGTGGCTCCGTAATCTTGCCCAACGTTCCTGCGAAGCTGGGGAAACCAGGTTTCTGGAGGTGCTGCTTGCCATGCTTGACCTCGCGCCAAAGGAGTATTCGAACCGGGAGGGGCGGAGCCCAAAGGTACTGCGACCGAGGTACTGGGTCAATAGTACTTTTTCGAACCTTGGCGGTAAACCGCGAGTGCTAGTCATGGGAGTTAGAGACCTGTTTCGCCCCCTGGCGACCAGAAAGTAGCGGACCGATTGACGGCTTCAACATTTCTTGGGCGCAAATTCCCGGCTTCATCACCGCAATTCTGTGCGGTTACTAACAAATACCCGAGGCGCCCGGTCGGCTTCTCTGAGACCTTGAGCTTCCTTTTGTGGAGTCACATCGCCGGCCAATTGAATTTCCCAATTCTTGAAACGCATAGTTTAACTTTGACTTAAGCGGTCCTTCAGCACAGCATTCTGCAACTTCGGCAGTGTAGCCGGAAAGTCGCATTGCACTCCTCCCGGACGAGGACGTGGTCAAAACAGAGCCATAGGGTGTGGCGCTCGTTTTTCCGGAGCCTCGGTTTCCATCAATTCCAACCGTGATTTGCCGTCGAGGCAACGCTGCATCGCTATCTGGCTTTTCATGCCGCCCAGGGGCGGGGTCGGGGTTTCTGCTTGAAAATCAGATTGTGAGGAATGATGCGAAGAATTATCGTAGTAATGCTGTTCGTACTTTCCGCCGGGTTGCCTGCCATGGCGCAGACGTTTCGCGGAGCAATCAATGGCATGGTGACTGACCCTTCTGCGGCGGTAGTGCCCAACGCCCAGGTCAAAGCGATCAACAAGGCAACCGCGATCGAGCATGCCACCGTCACCACCAGCGATGGCCAGTTCGCGTTCCAAGATCTTCCGGTTGGTACTTACAAGGTGGTGATTTCAGCTCAGGGATTTCCAACACTTACCGTCGACAACATATTGGTAGAGCAGGGCGCCATCTACACTCTTCCGGCGACGCTGACGATATCGCAGCAGGCCACCACGGTGGAAGTATCGGCCGCCGCGCTTACTTTGGACACCACTTCGGAAACGCAAACCACGGTGCTGACCGGCGGCGATTTGCAAACGCTTCCCTTGAACGGACGAGATTTCACGCAATTGATCGCCGTTACGCCGGGATTCGGCGGCTACTCGGCCGGCGGATTTGGCTCCTTGAATGGGACGCGCGCGAACCAGGTGAACTGGCAAATCGACGGTGTGGATAACAATGATTTGTGGCACAACGTGCCGGCCGTAAATCAAGGCGGGGTCTCCGGAATCGCGGGCATCGTGCTGCCCATCGACGCGGTCGATCAGTTTTCGGTGCAGACACAAGCCGGCCCGGAATCGGGTCGCAATCCTGGCGGGACCGTCGATTTGGCGCTTAAATCGGGTGGCAACAGCATCCATGGATCGGTTTATTTTTACGACCGCAATGAAGCCTTCGCTGCCGCGTCGCCTTTCGTCGATTCTAAGAAAGAAAATCGAAATTACAATTACGGATTCTCGGTGGGCGGACCGATCCTCAAGGATCGCCTGTTCTATTTCGCCACCTTTGAGAAACAACGCTTCACGATCGGCTTGCCGGGCCTGGCGACCGAGCCTTCCGGGGCCTATCAGACCGAAGCGCTGGCGGAATTGGCCAAATTCGGAGTAGCGGAAAATCCCGTAAGCGCCAACCTGCTCGCCAACCTGTGGCCCAGCTATGCGTTGACCGGAGCTGCCGCGCCCAATAACTATTCGAGCCCTGACCCGGAATATGGCTACAGCTATAACGGATTGGCCAAAATAGATTTTAAGCTCAACGACAAAAATAACATCTCCTTTCACTATTTCGTCGGTCAGGGAAATCAGGTTGCCCCGGTCGGTGGAAGCGCGCTTTCCGAAGCTGCTTCCGAGCTGAAGTATTACTACGAGGTCGCGCCGATTCACGTATCGAACTACGCTGCTTCGTGGAATTCGACGTTGTCTCCCAAGCTATCGAACCAGTTGCTGGCTGGCGTGAACTATTTCCGGCAAATCTTCAGCGACTTCAACACTAACTTCAACCTAGCCAGCTACGGCCTGAACCTGTACGACGGTTTCAGCTTGGCCGGCGCTCCCAATATACAAATCACCGGGTTTGATGGTGTTGGCCAAACGCCCCCGGAAGGCCGCGAAGACATCACCGGCCACCTGACCGATGTGGCCTCCTTAACCACCGGTAAGCACCAGTTTCGTTTCGGCGGAGAGTTCCGTAGGGCGCAAGTGGAGGAGTTCTACCATCGCCATGCCCTTGGAAATTTCATCTTTGACGGTTCGCAAGGGCCTTGGGCCGGAGATCCGGGCGTAAGCAGCAACGTTCTGGCCCTGGCTGACTTCCTCGCCGGCGATGTGAGTCGTTCCAGCATCGCGGTGGGAGATCCAACCCGCTTGGTTTTCGTCAAGACCTTTGCCCTGTACGCTCAAGACGCCTGGCAAGTGAACCAGAAATTGACCCTCAACTACGGCTTGCGCTGGGATTACGAAGGCGCGCTTGGCGATGACAAAAAAGACCTGTCCGTTTTTATTCCCAGCAAGGGTGGCTTGGTATTCCAGGGGTCCGGAATCGACAGCGTCTATCCAAAGGACTACCGCAACTTCTCACCCCGCGTGGGCTTCGCTTACAAAGTTGGGCAGAAGAGCGACCTGGTAGTCCGCGGCGGCTTCGGCATCTATTTCGATACGCCAAACCTGAATCCATTCCTGGACAACCGCCCATCAAACGGCGCACCGAACGGCCTTGAAGGAAATCCGGCGGGTCCGTCTCCGGTGCAAACAATTCCTGCCAACGCCTTCACGCTAGCGGCGGGAGTGCCGGTGTTCCTACCTTCGACTACCGCTTGCCTCACGGGCAATGGCTGCGGACAGGTTTTCAACATCTTCTCGATCAGCCAGGACTTCCGTACACCTTACAACTACAACTACAACCTGCAAGTTGAGAAGACGTTGGGCAGGGATCTCCTTTTGCAGGTGGGTTATGTGGGCAGCGCCGCACATCGCTTGCTAACCACGGAAGATATCAACCAACCGCCGCCTGGGGTGTACGCGACCGCCGCGGCGCAGCAAGCGGCTCGGCCTTATTTCGCGACGTTTCCGGACTTCGGCGTCATCAACCAGATCGAAACCAACGGCAACTCGAACTACAACTCTCTGCAAGCGATCCTGAAGGTGCGTGAATGGCATCGTTTCACCAGCCAGTTTACTTACACCTGGGCTCATGGTCTGGATGATATGACCGCATATCGCGGCACCCTGCCCCAAGACAGCTTCAACCTCAAAGGCGACTACGGGAACATGGACTTCGACACCCGGCACAACTTTACGGCAGTGATGAACTACGATCTGCCAAAGGCATCGCATTTCAAGCCCTTGCTCAATGGATGGGCACTGAGCAGTTTGGTGTCTCTCCATACCGGGCAGCCTTTCACGGTATTTTCGTCGAACGACACCAGTGGAACCGGCGAAGGCGAGCAGCGCGCCAACTTGATCGGCGATCCGTACGCCGGCGTGTCGCATGCCTTCAACAAGGCTGGCGTGATGTGGCTGAACCAAGCAGCGTTTGCCGATCCTGCACCGGGAACTCTCGGGAACAGCGGACGCAATGCCTTCTACGGACCGGGCTACGCTTCCACTGACTTCTCCGTCATCAAAAACACGAAGATAACCGAACGCATCGGTACTCAGTTCCGCATTGAAATGTATAACCTCTTCAACCGTGTCAACCTGGCACCGCCGGGCGGCACCAACGGCAGCGGACTGGGCATCACTGCCGATACCATCGGCGACTACAACGGCGCACCGGGCATCGGGCCGGGCGAAGCATTTAACATGCAACTCGCGTTGAAGATTATTTTTTAACCCCAACCTTTCGCCGGTGCGCGAAGCGGAATTTCCGTATCGCGCATCTGGCGGAAGCACTCTTGGCCTTCCCCTCGGTTATATCGAAGTCCTCTGGGAGTTCTGCTTATGACCACCCGACGCACTTTCCTCACCCAAATAGGGCAAGCCGGCGGGTTTGGCGCCGCTTACGTGATGATGCAGTCGCTCGGCCTGTTGGCCATTCCTGCCGCGAACGCCAGCATGGTTGCGCTTGCAGCAAACTCCGGCAAAGGCAAAAGTGTGGTCATCCTTGGCGCTGGTATCGCCGGAATGGTGGCGGCCTGGGAACTGCAAAAAGCCGGTTACACCTGCACAATTCTCGAAGCACGCAATCGCGCCGGCGGCCGCAATTGGACCATTCGCAATGGCACCCGCGTAGAAATGACCGACGGCACTGCGGAAACCTGCAAGTTTGCTGACGGACACTATTTCAACGCCGGGCCGGCGCGGTTGCCCTCGCAGCACCAGACCATTCTTGGTTATTGCCGCGAGTTTGGCGTGCCACTGGAAGTGGAAGTAAACAGTTCGCGCAGTTCACTGCTGCAATGCGATTCGCTCAATGGCGGCAAGCCGGTGGAGCAGCGCCAGGTCATGAACGATACACGCGGACATGTCGCCGAACTCCTGGCCAAGTCTTTAAACAAACAAGCGCTCGACGAAGACCTTACCAGCGAAGACAAAGAGCGCATGCTCGAGTTCCTGCGCAAGTACGGCGACCTTTCGCCCGACAATTTCTACAAGGGGTCGGCACGTTCCGGTTACAAAACGCATCCGGGTGCGGCGGATCAGCTGGGTATTCCGCGCGACCCTCTGGACATGCACTCGCTGCTGAGCGCCAGCCTGTGGGAAGGTATGCTGTTCGAAGAGATGTACGACATGCAAGCGACCATGTTTCAGCCCGTGGGAGGCATGGATCAAATTGCGTCCGCCTTCGAAACGCGACTCGCCAAGACCATTCGATTCGAAACTGCCGTGGAGCAAATTCGCAAGACGCCTAAGGGAGTTCGCGTCGGCTATCGGAATTGCAAAACCGGGACTGCCGGCTCTCTCGAAACGGATTGTTGCATCTGCGCGATGCCTCTCTCCATCCTCAAGACCATCGACGCCGATTTCTCGCCCGATTTCAAAAATGCCATCGACGGCGCCAAGTACGATTCCGCATACAAAGTTGCCTGGGAGTCGCGCCGCTTCTGGGAGCAAGATTACTCGATCTACGGCGGCATCTCTTTTCCAAAACAGACGGTGAGCGTGGTCTGGTATCCCAGCGCGAAGCTTTTCTCCGAAACAGGAGTGCTCATCGCCGGCTACGGCTTGGAAAACGATACCCCTTTCAGCAAATTGGATTTCGAGGGCAAGCTGGCCGCGTCACGCCAGGCCATCGAGCATCTTCATCCCGGCTGTTCGAAGGAGCTCGCCAATCCGGTTTATGTTTCGTGGGGCCACATACCTTACAACTTAGGTTCGTGGATCACGCACTTCGGACAGAAGCAAGGACTGCCCGGGTACGCTCGCCTGACCGAACCCGATGGCCCGATTTACATGGCCGGCGATCACGTCACTCACCTGGTGGGCTGGCAAGAGGGGGCCGCGCTCTCCGCGCACCGCGCCGTCACCAAGATCGATCAAGCCTTCGGCGCAAAGCCCGGCCAACCTGCGATGAGCGCGAGCGCGGTCTGGGCCTAGGCTGACTTTTTCGAATCGCCACATGCGTTAGACTCTTGCCGCACCGACCTTAACCAAAATTTGGAGAGGATTGCGATGACCACGAAAACCAAAGCAGGCGCTGCGATTGCCGTCGTCTGCGGTCTGATCCTTGCCGCGTGGACCGTAACGGCTCAGACACCTACGGCCAGCAAAATTCAGCGCATCCCCATCCCCAATTCCGACTTTCCGATTTCGCTGGGCGTGTGGGTTCCCGCAGGTTCCGACACTCTCTATCTCAGCGGCAACGTCCCCCCGGTGGTAAACCCATCCGCGCCGAAGGGTACCGCTGAAGCCTACGGCGGCAGCACGGAAGCCCAGACCGTCGCGACGTTGCAACGCATTGAGCAATCCCTCGAAGCGCAAAAGCTGACGTTAGCCGACGTTGTGATGATGCACGTCTATCTTGTCGGCGACCCCACCAAAGACAACAAAATGGATTTCGCGGGCTTCATGGCCGGCTACACGAAATATTTTGGCACCAAAGACCAGCCCAACAAACCAGCTCGTAGCGCCCTGCAGGTAGCCGCGCTAGCGGCCCCCGGCGTCCTGGTAGAGATTGAAGTCATCGCCGTCCGGCCACACTAGTTTTTCATGGTGATCGCTGGCCGGACTTCCATTGATCCGACCACAAATTCCGTTGTAATTGGCGGTATCACCCAGTTGCTATGACATTTGGTCGCAACGATTAGCGTACAATTGTAGCTATAGCGGAAAGCCTCGGACACTTTCTGGTTCCGTAGTCTAAAGCTCTTGTTCCAGACCTCCCTAGAGCGCAGAGCCCATCCGGGGGTAGGAGCCTGTGTGCGGGTCATTTGCTACCACCGTCGTTTTCTTCTCAGGCTTAACCTCATTTTGCTGATCCTCTTACTTTTTAATCAAAGCATTAACGCGCAGAGTGCAGCGCAGCTCGCTTCCGGCGTTCTGAATATCATTGTTCGGACGCCCCAAGGATCGCACGCCGATGTCCAGGCGATCGTTACTTTATATAATTCGTCCAACAACCCGTTACGAGTGGGTTCGCCATCCTCCGGCCAACTGACGTTCACCGGCCTGGACGCGGATCGCTACACGCTGGAAGTTGTAGCCACCGGTTTCCAAAAGCTGATTCAGCCGGTGGACATTCAAATTTCCGGACAGCACCAGCAAATCTCCATTGAATTAGTTCCGGATACTGGCAAAAATCCCCAATCCACTTCCTCGGTGCCGATACTCGCGCCGAACGCGCGAAAGAATCTCGATCGGGTGTTGGAAGACCTGCGCACCGGCCGCCTGGACGATGCGAAATCGCGTCTCGAAAAGGTATCGAGGACGGCTCCTTCTTACCCGGACGTCACCTATCTCTGGGGCGTGTACTACCTGCAGGCGAAAAATGCGCAAAAAGCGAAAGAAAACTGGGGAAAAACGCTACAGGTCGATCCCCGCCACGTTTTTGCCTTGGCCGCCCTGGCGCAGATGGCCACCGATGCCGGTGACCTGCCCGGAGCAATCGGCTATCTTGAGCGCGCCACCGAGGCGCAGCCCACGTCATGGCTCTATCAGGACCGCCTCGCCGTGGCGTACATGAACCACGGAGATCTCGAGAAAGCGGAAACGCGCGCCGTACGCGCCACCCAAGTGGGCAAAGGCCACGCCGCCGACACCCAACTGATCTTGGCGCAGGTACTTCTAAAACGAAACGATCGCCCCCGCGCTATCCAGGCTCTGGATGCTTTCCTGACCGCGGAGCCCAACTCGCCTAAAGCTCCCTCCGCGCGCCAATTGATTGAATCGTTGCAGATACCGCTGCCAGAAACCCAACACGCAGCGCCTGAAGTTCCAGCTTCATTGATTGCGCCGGCGATTGTCCCATCTTCCTCCAGCCCTACGCGCGCTAAGGCGGACGCCGCTGCCGGCAATCCTCCGTCCGCGGCCGTTGACTATTTACCGACACAACGATGGATCGCTTCGGATGTGGATGAAGCCATTCCGCCGGTGGAACCTGGGATTGCTTGTCCGCTCGAAAAAATGAAGCAGGAAACCGGCGAGCGCGTGCACGACTTCATCAACGCCGTCAATCGCATCAGTGCCACCGAGTTTCTGGAGAACGAAACGATTGATCCCTCCGGACTGCCCAAGCGCCGCGAGACGCGCCGCTACAACTACATTGTTGCGGTTACCAGGATTAATCAGGGCATGGTCGACTTTCAGGAATACCGGAATGGATCGCGTGGCATTGACGATTTCCCGGAGCACATTGCCTCGCTCGGTCTTCCCACCATGGTCATGGTTTTCGATCCGGCATTTCGCGACAGCTACGAATTTTCCTGTGAAGGTCTCAGCCACTGGCGCGGCGGACTGGCCTGGCAAGTGCATTTCCGACAGCGTCCCGACAAGCCCGCGCGTTTGCGCGGCTACCGGGTGGCCGGCAATTTCTATACCGTGGCTCTTCGAGGCCGCGCCTGGGTCACCACCGATTCGTTCCAAGTGGTGACCATGGAAACGGATATCGTCGCCCCCATTCCAGCGATTCGCCTGAAGACCGAGCATTCCTTTATCGAATACGCTCCGGTGCAGTTCCGCAAAGACCAACAAGTCCTATGGCTACCGGAAAGCGCCGAATTGTTCTTCGACTTCCGCGGCCACCGCATGCACCGCCGCCACTATTTCCGCAATTACCAACTCTTCTCGGTCGACGAAACCCAGCAAATCTCCGACCCTAAAGGCAAACTCGAATCCAATACCCCGCAAGTTCCGCAATAGCCCGCCAAACACGGCATTCTTCGCGCCAGCGCTTCCCGCGCGTGGGCTGAATCGCGGGGGCGTTTTTCCTCTTGACAAATGCGGATCGGTTCGTGGTAGCTTACCGTTAGTGGACACTTACCTACAAGCCGGACTCGACGCCTTGGCCGACGCCACCCGTATGGCCATCTTTCAGAAGCTCGCCGGCGGGCCTATTGCGGTGAACGAGCTGGCGCGGACGTTGCCGGTGACCCGTCCAGCGGTGTCGCAACACCTGCGGGTGCTGAAAGACGCCGGGCTGGTGACCGACAGCAAGGCCGGGACGCGGCGGCTGTATCAGTTGAATCCCGAGGGGGTGGCGCGACTGCGCGCCCACTTCGACCACATGTGGACCCAGGCGATGCGCGCCTTTCAAGTAGCCGCAGAAAAAAAACCAGTGGGAGGGCAACATGGCAAACACCGTGGAAGGGACCGTCGTACGTAAAAGTGTTCGCGTACAGGCGCCCATCGAGCGCGCGTTCAGCGTCTTTGTGGAGCAGATGGAGACCTGGTGGCCGGCGACACATCACATCGGGAAAACTCCCTTCGAGGCCATCTTCGTGGAGCCGCGCGTGGGCGGCCGGTGGTACGAAAGAAACGCCGCAGGCGAACTGTGCGACTGGGGCACCGTCCTGGCTTGGGATCCGCCGCACCGGGTTACCTTCTCCTGGCATGTTGGTCCTGGACACGATCAACCGGATTGGATAGCCGACCCGGACATAGCCAAGGCCAGTGAAGTCGAGATTCGCTTCACAGCCGAGGGACCGTCCACCACCCTCGTCGAGTTGGAGCACTGCAAGCTGGAGCGCCATGGCCAAGGTTACGAGCAACTGCGCGCGCTCTTCGACGGACCAGGCGCTTGGGGCGACATTCTGGCGCTGTACGCCAAAGCGGCAAACGGAGCCCGTTCATGAAGCCCGCCATTTTCCTTCGCTTCACAGCGGTCTTGATGTTCATTCACGCCGTGCTGCACACCATAGGCGCAGTTTTCGGCAAGGTGAGACCGGGCCCCGCCGCCGTAGCCGTTTGAGGCCATGAGGGCGAACCAGTTTCTGCTGACGGGACCACCTGCGTAGCTTTTGGTCTTCGGACTTTGGTCTTCGGAGAGGATCGTCGGGATCCGAAGGGTTTTGCACAGAAAGGCACAGAGGGCCCCGCAAAATAACTTTTGCAGGGCCTTGACGGATTAGGGAAATCTTGTATACTTGCAAATGGCTCGGGGGTAGTTGAGCCTGCAGGGCATCACAGTCGGGTCGAAGAAGCGTCTTCCCAGCGTAGGATCAAGCGAAGGCCAGAAGTACACCCTATAGTGAGGTTCTTTACGAGCACTGGATAGAAACTAGTCGAGCTTCGCGCAGAGTCACCGGTATGGTGACTTAGCCCGGCGCTCGACGCCGGGTTTTTTATTGTCCGAACGGTGGTTGCAGGCGACGCAAGTTGCCGGCAGCAATCGGGAAGATGATAGCCTTCAGCGGAATGCTGGGGCGCTCTGACGGGATCAGGGCACACGCTCTTTGACAACAGAAAGGCTGGCAAGTCCACGCCGATAATTTCCGCCTGATTACGGTCGGGCGGGGATGCCATGGTGTGGACCTATTACAAGTTTGCTCGAGTTGAGCAAAACTGTGGAAAACAAAGGCAGCTCAAACAATTGCCTGATGAAATGTGGAAACGAAAGCCAATGTCCGGTTTCTCCTGGACCTACCCAGTTCTGAGAGAGCCGAAACACAAGGTATATGGAGCCGCAGACAGTCAGGACGTCGGAACGGAACCGGGAATAAGTGAAGAAGAACCGAGACGCAAGTTTTGGGGAAGCGACACGCCGGGAAATGAAGACGGATTGGGTGAGTTTTATGATTAAGCTACTAAGAGCGTACGGTGGATGCCTTGGCGCCAGAAGGCGATGAAGGACGTGGCAAGCTGCGATAAGCCTCGGGGAGCCGCAAGCAGGCTTTGATCCGAGGATCTCCGAATGGGGAAACCCGGCGAGATGAACTCTCGTTACAGCCCGCTGAATACATAGGCGGGTATGAGCTAACCCAGGGAAGTGAACCATCTCAGTACCTGGAGGAAAATAAATCACAGAGATTCCGAAAGTAGCGGCGAGCGAAATCGGAACAGCCCAAACCCAAGTGCTTGCACTTTGGGGGTTGTAGGACCGCATAAGTAGAGTTACCAAACTGACGGTTAGACGAATCCGCTGGAAAGCGGAGCCATAGAGGGTGAGAGCCCCGTAATCGAAAACCGATCAGACTCGAAGCGGCATCCTGAGTACCACCGGACACGTGTAATCCGGTGGGAAACTGGGGAGACCACTCTCCAAGGCTAAATACTCTCTGGCGACCGATAGTGAACCAGTACCGTGAGGGAAAGGCGAAAAGCACCCCTGCGAGG
>OBLW0100001565.1_pt1 | contig 19212 bp, 10 predicted proteins | sample 1520161 | NCBI WGS metagenome assembly OBLW01 (sample SAMEA3539309, study PRJEB22396) | soil metagenome | biome: tundra; feature: field; material: soil | place: USA | collected 2010-05 | depth 0.15 m | reverse complement strand
GGTAACACTGACGCCGGCGATCGGCTTGCCTGAGCCATCGCGAACGACGCCGGAGAACACACTCAAGCCGGCAGCCGAGGCGCACAGAGCCGCGAGCACAAAGAAGACGAGTACGCAGCACGGCAGATTGCGCGGCACTCTCATTGCGCCCCCATTTTGCTCAGCGCGGCGTTCACATCGGCGTTGCCGGGATGGCGCGCGAGGAACTCCTGCAACTCCTGGCGCGCTTTATCGTGCCGGCCGCCGCTGTTATAGACAAGCGCGGCGTTGATGACCGCGCGATCGAAGTCCGGGGCAAGACGGCGGCACTCTTCAAACCGTTCGAGCGCCTCAGCCGAAAGCCCCATGCGCAACAGCACTGCGCCGAGGTTATTGAGGGCATCGGGATTGTTGGGCTTGAGCCTGATTGAAGTTTCGAGTTCCTCGCGCGAGCGCTTCAGGTCGTTTTGCGCCACCAGCGTCATGGCCAGGGCAAGATGGAGATCGGCAATCTCAGGCGCGTGGGAAATCAGTTCCTCCAGGGTCTTCTGCGCGTCTGCCGCGCGGCCCTGAAAGCGATAGATGCGCATCATATTCTCAACCGCATCCAAATGATTTGGATTGGCCAGGGCGGCATGACGGAACTGATCGAGCGCCTCGTCGTATTTCTCTTCGGTGCCGGAAATCGAGCCAAGATTGTTCCATGCATCAGCGTCCTGCGGATTGAGGCGCACCGCCTCGCTGAGGCACTTGCGAGCTTCCGGATATATCTTCTTGTTCAGGTAGATTGTTCCCAGGTTGAACCATGCGATCTCATGCTCAGGATTGGCATCGATGGCGTGCTGGAATGCGGCCTGCGCCTCGTCGGCGTAGCCATACTCGGTGAACGCGATGCCAAAGGTCAGGTAGTCGTGGATCATGCCTCCGCCATAGTATGGGCCCTTGAAGGGCATGGCGAGCGCAAATCGCTCTTCGGCGGTGGCGGGAGCGGATTTCCAATCGTCAATCACGCTCTGGGGCGCAGCGATTCCCTGATAGACGCGAACGATTGCGCCACTTGCGTCAAGCAAAAACGAGATGGGTATCGGCATGTTGCGACGCCGGTCAAAGAGATAGCGGAATTGGATATTCCACGCCCCCGAGGCGCGCTCATCGGCCAGATGAATGGAAAAGGCGATTTGCGCAGAGCGGGCGAGATCGTCGATTGCCGCCCGATCTTCCGTGGAAGACAATGCGACAGCAAACAACGCCAGGCCAGCGGCGGAAAGCGCCGCAGTGGCCTTCTGTAGCTGCTCGAGCTGCCTGAGGCTGTCGCCGCAGCCTGCGCGGAAAAACGTTAGCAGGACGGGGCGCCCGCGCAACGCGCTGAGCCGATGGGTTTCTCCGTTCAAGTCCTGGAGCTGGAGATCGGGCCCAAACAGCGGGTCAATGAGCCAGGTACTCAAGGTGGGCGGCGCGGGCGGCGCTGTGAGTGCGGCTGCGGACGAGCGGGCGGCGGAGGGCGGCGGCGCATACGGCGTAGCCTTTACCTCCTGTACGTCTTCCTCAATCTGCACGCGGTGGTTGACGGGCAGGTTGTTGTAGCGGGCAACTCTGCCGGTGGGCCAGCGAACCGAAATCGAGATCGGCTTTGACGCTTCGCCGAGGCCGAAGAACAACTCCTTGGTGTGCTGCGACGCGAACCCGGAACCCGCTGAGACAAACTTCGTTTGCCGCGTTGCGCCGGCTTCGATGGTAACCGCGGCGCCGATCGCATCCCGATTGCTGGTTTGGCCGCGCAGGCGAAAAGCGATCGAATTGCCGATGCTTTCGAGGTTATTGCGCAGAATTCGCAGTTGCGGGCTGGTGCGGTTCTTGATGACAAACTCCACACGGCCGTCGTGGTCAAAGTCGCTCAAGGCATAGGCGCGGCAGTCGTCGATCAAGTCAAGCCCAAGCACGCCCGACACATCTGAAAACGTGCCGTCGCGATTGTTGGAAAAGAAAACATTTCTCTGGTACCCGCTCCAGGAGTAGTCGGAGCGCACCAACTCATTGACCGCATTCCATGCCAGCTCATAGTCCGGCGTTGCGCCTGCGGACGTGAGCGACCGCTGAGCCACCTGGCGCCAGAAGAAGCTCTGCAAATCGTAGCGATTGGCGCCGGAAACAAATCCATTGGCGACGTAGAGATCGGCCCATCCATCGTTATCGAAATCCCAAGAGGCGCAGGACCACGACCAGCCGCCCATCGACATTCCCGCTGTGCCGGTCTTGTCCTCGAATGCGCCATCGCCTTTGTTCCGGTAGAGCGAATTGCCCGCGTTGTGCTTTTGGTAGAGAGCGCGCACCGCGGGATCTACGCCGGGCAGAAAGTGACTGTCCGCCGTGATGCGCCGGCCCACTGGCAGCCACATGTTTGCCACGTACACATCCTGGAGTCCATCGTTGTCATGGTCGAGCCAGCAGGTGCTCATGCCTGGGCCGTAATCTTCCACGCCAGCCTTGGCAGCAACATCGGTGAAGGTGCCGTCGCCATTGCCGCGATAAAGATTTTTCCTTCCGAAATCGTTGGCCACAAAAAGATCGGGCCATCCGTCGTTGTTAAAATCGCACCAGGCAACGGCGAAGCTGAACCGGTTGTTGTTCTGGTCCATGCCGCTCGCAACAGTCACATCCTCGAATGTGCCGTCGCCGCGATTGCGAAAAAGAAAATTCGGCGGGCCATTTTGCGCATCGTAATAAGGCGAAGGAAACTGATACTGATTCAAGCCCTGGTAGTAGCTGTAGACGCAAAAATAGACATCCAGAAAGCCATCGCGGTTGTAATCCGCAATGGCCGCGCTGGTAAAGGTTCCCTGCGGATCGCGCGCAAAATGAAACGCATCGGGGCGCGGCTCGAAGCGCCCATCTCCCATGCTGGCAAAGAGCAGCGGGCCGCCGCTGCGCACAACAAGAAGATCTTGCCGGCCTCGATTCTGGAAATCGGCAAAGTACGCCGAGGCGGTGCCGTCGAGAATGCCCGCTCCAGAGGTCTCGGTGATGTCTTCAAACGTGCCGTCGCCGCGATTGCGGTAGAGACGATTTGGCAATCCGGATGGCTGGCAGACATAGAAGCTATCGTATCCGCTGCCGTCGATATCGCCCACGGCGATGCCGTGATTGCCGTAGACATCGATGCCGCTGGCGCCGTCGAGCCTGGCCCGCCAGTCGTCGATGCCCGGCAGCAACTGCGCCATGCCGGCAGTATCCGCGGCAAGGCAGTGCCCGGTGATCTCAGTGAATCCCGGCCCCGCAAGCCGGCTGCGGACCTCGGGATCGGAGGCCCATTTTTGCACGATCCAGGCCTGTCGCCCATCTTCTGCCGCAGCCTCTCTGACCCAAGCCAGATGCCATGCTCCGGCCCGCTGCTCTCTTGAACCATCGTGAGCCGTTCCAACGAGGGCGAAGCGGATATCCGTATCCACACTCAGCGGAGACTCACTGGTAACTCGAATTCCGTATATCTCGAGTTCCAGCGTCTCGATTGCACTGAAGGTCGCAAGATACGCGCGCAGTTCGGCGATAAACTTTTCGCGGCCGGCTAACTCCGGGCCGCGAAAGATTCGCCTTTCAATTTGGAGCGGGCCTGTGGCGCGCAATGGGATGGTCTCTGAAGGAGACAAAGGGAACGCGCTCATTGCTTCAGCGAGGTGGTTCTTGATTGCATCCGCCGCGCGATTCGCGTCGAGGGCCGGCTTGCGCAGGGAGACGATCCACGCATCCAGCACCTGCTGCACTGTCTCGGCATACTGCTCGCACAAAAAATCGTCGGCAGCCGGGTCCAGCCTGGAGATGAATTTCTCGAGCAGCGGCGGGTACGAGGTTCGCGATGTCGCCAGGCATGGAGGCAATGTCGCGGCCGGCAGCCCTGCCAAGCCGGACGCGCGCACCTTGGCAGCTCGCAGCGCGAGGAAAATCCCGCCGGACCAAAGGAATGTGCGCCGGGAAAATCCCGCCGAGGCATTGCTGCTCGAATGATTTGTGGCTGGCAACGAATCTTTTGTCATAACTTGAGCAGCTCTTGCGCTGGATTCCGTCGCCCACGGATAAGTCGCGCCAGTATTGAGGAATCGTGCGGACGGTGGAGACAGCGCGCACCAAAGTCCCCGCCAACAGTTTAAATGTTTACGCAGCTTTTATCGCTGAAAAGTCTTGCGGCGCGCGCTGGATGAATGAGCGCGCGCCGCAGGGAGGTTAGGGTTGAACGCTACAGCTAGAACTTCAGCTTGAAAGCAAACTGAATGTCGCGTTGGGAACCGGGGCCCGATGTTGGAACGGTGTTGGTAATGGTGTTGAAGCCGCCATTGCCAAATTGTCCGTTCGGATTGCCGAGGTTCGGGTGGTTGAAGACGTCGAATGCCTCGAAGCGAAGTTGCGCCTGGAGCCGTTCGGTGATGGGAATGTCGCGGAATATCGAGAAATCGTCGTTCCAGTAGCCGGGGCCACGAAGGGAATTGATTCTCGCATTGCCATAGGTGCCGCTGGAAGGCAACGAGAATGCGCTGATTGCCCACCAGTTGTTGAGTTTGTGATTCGCGCCGTGTTCCGGATTGCTGTTGATATTGACGCGCTCGTTGCCGCCGCCCGCGTTGGCCATGTCGCCGTTTGCGCCGTTGGTGGGGTTGATCACCGTGCCGCTGCGCACGGCCAACAGGGTGTTGATCTGCCAGTTGCCCACAATGTAGGAGCCCGGGCCGCTGTTCAGGAACCGCTCACCCTTTCCAAACGGAAGTTTGTAGGTTGCGTTGAAGGTGAGGATGTAGGGAACATCCAGATCCGTCGAACCGTAGTCTCCCGACTGCCTGCCGACGTTGTAGATGTTCTGGATGCAGACATTCGAGAAATCTCCGTTGCAACTGGAGAGGCCGAGCGATTTGGACCACGTGAACCCAGCGTTGTAGGTGAGGCCGTTGGCATACGCGCGGGTCAACTTGGCCTGGAAGCTGTTGTAGTTGGACCCTGAGTCGCTCCTAAGGATGCTGCCGACGCCTACGAAAATCTGATCTGGAGTTCTGGCGCTGGAGAAGGAGTTTGTGGAAGCCGCAGCAGTGTTGTAGGGCTGCAGCAGCGTCTGGTGGGTGGTATGGGAGCCGACATAAGCAACCGACAGGCTGCCGATGGCGGCCAAATCCCGCTGGATTTCAAGATTCCACTGGAAGGAGTCGGCCGGAACCCAGTTCATGTCCTGGAAGCCGAGTCCGCCTGAAGGCAGTGGAGAGGTGCCAACAAGTGTCGGAGCGCCGTAGAAGGGGTTGGCGCCGGTGTACAGCGTGCCGTCTGGCTTCTTTGAGAGGCCAGCGATGTTGAGAGGCGAGGTGCTGGCATTCTGAGAGAGACCAGAAGGCCATGCGCCGCGATTCTGCTGCCCAACCTGCAACGGCAGTCCCCAATCGTCGAAGGTCCGCCCCGCGCCGGCCCGCAAGGTTGTCTTGGGGTCGATTTGATAGGCAAAGCCCAGACGAGGCGAGAAGTCAAGGTAATGCGGCGTGAGAATGCTGTGGCGCGGCAAAATAACAACATTTGCCGGCAGGTTGCCTTGAGGCAGATCCTTGTCGTCTTCCAGAATCGAGTACTTGCGATTCTGGTAGTCGTAGGTAGCCAGGCGGTTGTTCTTTTCTCCCATCGGCGAGCTGAAATCCCAACGAACGCCGTAGGTTACAGTCAGCTTGCGGTTGACCTTCCAGCTATCCTGCGCGAACCCGGCTGGCGTGTTTTCAATCAGGTTGACACCGCTGTTGCCCAAGTTGCGGGTAGCGCTGTCAGGAATGCTGAGCAACATGCTGGCCACCGGATCGCCGCCGCCACCCAGATCGCCGGCCTTGGCATTGTAGGTGGGGCACTGAGTTAGCGCGGTAGCATTGGAAGCGGCAAACTGGCAGGCGGCATTCCACGTACCCTTGTACGAGAAGTCCTCGTTGTTGCCATTCCAGTTGGTGTACATCCAGGTGTGGTAGTAGGAAGCGCCGAACTTCAAGGTGTGGTTGCCGGCGACTTTGGTTAAGGTTGCGCCGCCCTGGGCGATGTGCATGGGACCGATCGGGCCCGCGCCATTCCAATAGCCGGTGTAGCCGGAGCCTACGCCGCTGGTCAGGTTGTATCCGGGAATCTGCGGAGAGTCCGGCGGCCCGTTGCTTCCAGGGTACTCGTTGAATCCGGCGCCAAGACCAACACTGGTAAAGAGCGCGCCCTCATCCACGGGCGTGAGGATTGCCTGGGGAATATTCAGGGCATTGTAGCCGCCGGTAAACTCGGCGATCAGAGTGTTGCTTAATGTGTGGACCCAGTTGCCGCCCATATTCTTGCCGCTGAAGCCGGTGGCAAACAGATTGGCCAGCGAGCTGGGCGACGAGAGTGTGGCATCGTTCTGACTGTAGCGGCCGTTCAGGGCGTCTTTCGATCCCAGAGTATAGTCAACACGGATCGATCCCTGATCGGCGGTTGTACGGTTCTGGGTACTGGCCAGGTAGTTGTTCTGCCCCGACGAATTCAGCGCCTGGTTGGCATGAGGGTAGACGCCATTCAGATACGCAACCATCGCGGTGCTGATCCTGCCCGAGGGAATTACGTTGGCTACGCCATTGGTGACAAACTGCGTTTCCGTCTGGGTAACAGGATTGTAGGTGGCAGGGTCGTAGATGGTCGGCTTGACCAAGCCCGGCAAGGTGCCGCTGAAGTCGCCGCCGCGTTCCGCATCGGTGGGCACGGTGGAGTTGTTCGCTGAGACTCCAACGATCTGGCGGCCGCCTTCGTAGTTGGCAAAGTAGAAGAGCTTGTCCTTGAAGATTGGCCCCCCGAACGATGCACCGAACTGATTCTGGTGGTAAGGCAGCTTCTTTGCGTCGAACTCGTCCTTCGCATCGAAGATCTGGTTGCGAACGAACTCATAGGCCGCGCCATGGATCTGGTTGGTGCCGGGCCGGCTGACTACGCTCACCACAGCTCCGCTTGCCTGGCCATATTCCGCCTGGTCTGTATGCGACTGCGCCTTGAACTCCTGGATGGCATCGATGGAGGGGCTGAACGAAAAGCCACCGAAGAACGGATTCGAAGCGATGATGCCGTCCAGAAAGAAGATGTTGCTTCTGTTGGTCTGGCCGTCAACGCCGGGGCTGCTGGCGCCCGAGCCGAAGTTCGGAGCCTTGCCCGAGTTTTGTGAGCTGTCGATCGGCACCGTGCCGGGAGCCAATTGCAGCAATTGCGAAAACTGGCGTCCGTTGAGGGGAAGATCCTGAACCTGCTCCTCGGGCAGAACCGAACCGAGGGAAGCGTCAGAGGCCTCGAGGAATACCGTCGAAGTGCTCACTTCGACCGTCTGCTTCTCGCTACCGACCGTAAGAGCCATGTTGAGAGTAGCTACCTGGGCCACTTGCAGCGTGAGATTGGATTCCTTGGCGACGGTGAACCCAGCTTTGGTCACGGTCACGATGTAGTTGCTGGGCGTGAGTGAGCCGACGTAAAAGAAGCCCACATCGTTGGATTTCGTGGTGTGCTCTACATTCGTATCCTTGTTGAGGACAGTGACGGTGGCGCCGGGAATCACTCCGCCGTTTGGATCGGTAATGGTTCCGTTAAGGGTTGCGGCATTCATCTGCCCGTATGTGCGAACCGATCCCAGGGTAAGCAGACCGCAGTCGCCAAAATCCAGGCAAACGCCAGAACGGCGAATGCGCGTAGATTTGCGTTGGTTCGGGATACGTTTACCGGCCGCGGTAAACGCCCCACTGGATCTCCTGAATTTGGTACAAACATAAATTGTCGCCTCTCAGTTGTCGAATTTTGCGTCTAAGCCCTTTTCTTTGAATGCACTACAGTCGTGAAACGGGCTGGATTGCGATCTGGAAGATTCGTTTAAGCGATTACTTAACCGAAGAGCCGAAATGATCGTCAACCCTTCGGATGAGAATTGTCAAGAGAAAAGCCCCTTCCTATAAATACTTTTTTTGAGCGGAGAATGCGTGTTTTTGGCAACCTACAGCGTTAACTGTATGGCTCGTGCCCGCCGGGCTCCGGGTCCACCCGAACTCGTGTCGCGGCCGGCATTGGAAGGCAGGTTCCGAGAGGAGGATTGAGTGCCCTGGACCGAAGGTTTTCCGGAACGATTTGGCTCCCAATCTCAGGGTTTTGAGAATACCTTTTCTGCTTGATCGAGAGCTGCCCGCGCTTCAACTGAATTCGGCTGGTAGCTCAGCGCCATGCGCAACTGGTTCCGGGCCTCCTCGGCGTCTCCCCGAGCCAGCAGAATCCTGCCCAAGGCGATGCGCGCTTCTACATCTCGCGGAGCGGCGCGAAGCAGCTTTGAATATTCGAGGACGGCGCGATCTTTATCCCCAAGCTGCACATACGACTCGGCAAGGGCGCGCCGTGCTTCGATTACCGCTGGCTCCAGCGCAAGAGACCGGAGCAGCTCGCCGATCTCGCCCTGCACGTCTCCTTGAGTTCGCAGCACGATAGCGAATGACCGATGGTCTGGGGCGCTATCGGAGGCGGCGCCGACTTTGGGCTGCCGCACTGCCGATTCGGGAAGAGGGCCGGCCCCCTGCAAGGATGCCAGTTCGGACCGGATTGCGGCATCGGAAGGCGACAGTTTTGCCGCCCAGGCAACGGCCTCCATCGCTCCGCGGTCGTCTTTGACGAGCCGCAGCACGCGCCCCAGGTCGAACCATGGCTTGGCCTGGCCGGGCAGCAGCGAAATCGCCTTGGCAAGTTCCCGCAAAGCCTCGGCCGTGTCTCCGCTGTCAGCCAGAATGAGGCCCAGATTGTAATGCGGCACGCCGTAGTCGGGCTTCAGCGCGATGGCCTTGCGCAATACCGTGATCGCTCCAGGCAAGTCGCCTTTCGAGGCAAGTTCAAGGCCCTGGTTGCTCATGTCGGAGGATTGAGTGCCGTCCGATAGCCGGTCGGTAAGCTCTTTAGTCGCGGCGAACTCGATTGCGGCTTCGCCCTTGCGGTTGAGGCTGCGCAGAATGCGCGCCAGCGTGTAGTGGGCGCCGGCAAGGTCGGGATTGAGACCGAGCGCCTTTTCCATCTCCTGCTCTGCCTCGGTGGTTTTGCCCATGCGAAAGAGCAGATTGCCCAGGGCGTTGGTCGCCTCTGGATACGCGCCTTTGGCCGCTACAGCCGCCCTATATTCGCTTGCAGCCTCTTCGAGCCGGCCGTTCTTCTCCAAGGCCAGGCCCAGATTAAAGTGCGCCTGAGGGAATGAGGGCGACAACTGGAGTGCGTGTTGCAGAACCGGAATCGCCGCTTCGGTCTGCCCGGTGGTGGCCAGCCCCGCGCCAAGCAGATTGAGGGCTTCGGCATAGCCGGGCTGGTACTTCAGCGCTTCACGGCACTCGGCGATCGCGCCGACCCAATCCATCTTGCCTTGCGGGTTGCCGATGAGCGTCAACGCCAGGCTATAGTGTGCCTTGGCCATATCGGGCTTTAACTGAATAGCTCGCCTGAGGGCCGACTCCGACCCTGGAAAATCGCCGGCCTGCCCCAGAACGGATCCCAGCTCGTACCAAGCCTCGGAACGATTCGGATCGAGAGCGATCACGGCCTTGATCCCAGCCAGAGCCGCTGCGATGTCGCCCCGGCCAGCCTGCTCGGTTGCCGCGCGAAGCTGCTGGACTGCCGCATCCTCTGAGATTGGCGCGGCCTGCGCCCGCGCGCCGCAGACCAGCGCGGTGCTGGCGAGGCAAACAATACATGCGCCGATCAGGCGGTTCTTCAACGCTTCCCGCTCCAGTTACGGTGTTTCCAGTTTAATGGGCCGTCTCCTGTATCCAACTGGAGGGTTCCTTTGTTCCAAGCGTAAGGTGGAGCGTGACTGGATGGGCCTGCGAAAGCTTGACTTCCACTTCGCCGGCCCCTGACGCCGCTTTGTGTGGCAGCACGCCGTCAGGCGCGTCGATGCTTTCGATCCCACCACCCACAGAGAGCTTTATCGTCTGATCCGTGAGGGAACTGATGGTCACACTCAATTTGCGCGTCTTCAGATTCCAGGCAAGGTCGTCGATCTTTGCTTGCGTCCGGCAAACGATCCCCTTGGCTTCGCCTTCTGTCAGCGTGACCGGGAGCGCCGGAAGCAGTGCGATGACGCCAGGCCGCGTTCTCTGGTCCGATAGCATCTCCTCTCCGCTCATCGTGTGCGCTGTCGGCCCAGCGAACCTTCACCTCCCCGCTCTCGAAGTCGATGGTTCGCAGATAGTCATGCACAGCATGCTGCTCGGGCGTATCGATCCGCAACGTGAAGGCGGGGTGTTCCGCCAGATTGCTGGTCAGCGGCTTGGTTGGCCCCTGCGAGGCCGTTGCCAGGGCAAGCTCATTGGCCTTCCGGTGTTGGCCGTCCAGGATCAGCCGACGTACCTCAGGCAAGACGCTCGCTATCTTCGGCGCTTGCATCGGTTCGCCCTTCCAGGGCGCGACCAGTCGCTCGTGGTGGAAGACGATCTGCTCGGCAAGCGGGTTCCCGTAGACTTCGACATACATTTTGGCGTTTCCGCCGATGAGGCCGTCCTGCGCCCGCACTCTCTATGGTTGGTGGCCTACGTCTTGATCTGCGAGCAGGATGGGGAGCCCCGCGTCCTCGCCGCCTGGGCAGCCGACCGTAAATACAGGGTTGGTGTTGCAATATCCCTCACGAGACGTACAATTTGAGGGGAATCAGTACCGAAGAAAGAATTTCCTGGTTGTACTGCGCGTACGGGTGCCGGCGAGGGCAATCCGAGGTTTGAGCGGATGCCTATCGACAGAGGCGGGAATGCGGATGCAAGATGGTGAGGATGGTCAACATTGCCTTGGTGCGGGTGGAAGACAGATGACGCTGGAGACTGGAAGCAGCGCGGACGATTCGGAATGCCGGCGCAAGGCGAGGGTTCAGCTCACGTCAATCTTGAGATATGCGGTACCACGGAGAGAGAAACCATGAAGACGCGATCGATTCCTTTCAGGCTTATGCTTTTTCCCCTGTTCTGTGCCATCGCAGTTGCGGCGCAGACGGCGCAACCCGCCGCTCAGGGGCAACCTGCTAAACCCGCTGCCAAAGGGCCAGCGGCCAAACCCTCTGCCCAGGGGCGGGCTGCCGACTCGTCTGCCCGCAAACAGCTTGCTGCCTACCTGGCGGATTTCAAAAGCAAGCCTGACGACGCCACCCTGCGCAGCGAGATAGTAGCGCTGGCAAAGAGCATCAATCCCGCGCCGCCGATTCCGCAAGCTGCTCGGGACAATTTTGCGGCCGCAACTGTGCAACTACAGGCCGCGATGACACCGGATGCGAACAAAGCCGCGGCGCAACTGTTTGAGCAGGTTGCGGTGGAGGCTCCCTGGTATGCGGAAGCCTACTCTAGCGCCGCCACGGCGTATGGCCAGGCCAACGACTTCGACGCCGCGCAGCGCAGCCTGGCGCTCTATTTTGCGGCCGTACGCGCCGGGGTGAGCACGCAGAGCGCCGAGGATCTGCGAAGCGATCTGAACCGCCGGCAAACCGACCAGCAGATTCAACAGGCGCTGAAGCAGTTTCAGGCTAATCCGAACGACGCTGCGCGGCGACAGATCATCAAGCTGGTAGCAGGCCTGAAGACACCGCCGGAGATTCCCGAAGAGGCGCGCAGTCATTTCGTCATGGCTCAAGTGCTCGTGAGCGGAGCGGAGGACAATCCCGACTATGCGAAGCGGGCTATTGAAGAGTACAAGGCAGCGTTGATGGCTGCTCCGTGGTGGGGAGATGGGTATAAAAAGCTGGCCGCCGCCCAGAAAACTGCCGGCCAATACAGCGACGCCATTGCCAGCCTGAACTTATACCAGATCACCCAACCCGGCGCGGCTCGCGACACCCAGGACGAGATCTATAGGCTCACGGCGCAACAGCGGATGGCGGCGGACGCTGACGCAAAAGCCAAAGCGGAAGAAAAGCAACAGAAGGCCCTGGAGGAGCAGCAAGAACAGGACCGTGCTTCCGCCGAAGCCAAGCACTACACCGTGGCGGGACGGTGGTATGAAGTCCCCATGCCGGGGGACTATTTTGTCGGCGGCCAATCAAAACCGGAATGCGACTATGTTGTGAGTCAAAATGGCGGACGATGGACAATCGCAAATAGCTGCTCACGTGGTGCTTGGACTATCGATACAATCCAAGTCATCGGCAAGCAAATCAGTTTCCATATGTCGGGACACAATCCCGGGTATCCGTTCACGCTTGTGACTGTCCAGTTCACGCTATCCGACGGCGGACAAACATTGGATGGTCAAGATGCCGTATATAACAATGGGACAGAGCATCTTGGCGACCACCCTGTGCAATGGAAACGTAGAGAGTAATCGAGGATTGAGAGCTGGGCTTGCATTGAATTACTGATGCAGGCCCAGTAAGGCGATGTATCTTTCCGTTCCAGCGGCAACTGCACAAGAATTGGCGCCTCGCTACCAGGATGCGACCAAAATAATCGGCTCGCATCCAATGGAGCATGGATTCGCACGATACTTCCCCCAGCGCTTCGCAAGCCTCCCTCGTGGCCAGCGGCCCAGAGATTCGCTTCGGCTTTGACAACACGTATGCGCGGTTGCCAGAGCACTTCTTTGCGCGAGTGAACCCCACACCAGTTGCGACACCACGGCTTGTGAAGGTGAATCGGGAACTGGCCCAGGAACTGGGACTCGATGCGGACGCGCTCACGAGTGACCAGGGTGTAGAGATTCTGGCCGGCAACCGCGTGGCCGAGGGGGCCGAACCGGTGGCGCTGGCCTATGCCGGACACCAGTTTGGGCATTTCGTGCCTCAGCTCGGCGACGGACGCGCCAACCTGCTGGGCGAGGTGGTGGGGCGGGACGGCATCCGCTACGACATCCAACTCAAGGGCTCCGGCCGTACCCCTTTCTCGCGCGGAGGCGACGGCAGAGCCGCGCTCGGGCCGGTGTTGCGCGAGTACATTGTGAGCGAGGCCATGGCGGCGCTGGGCGTACAGACAACCCGGGCTTTGGCCGCCGTGACCACTGGGGAATGGGTGCGACGGGATACGGCCTTGCCGGGCGCCGTGCTGACCAGGGTAGCTGCGAGCCATCTGCGCGTGGGTACGTTCCAGTACTTTGCTGCGCTGCGAGACACCGATGGTGTGCGCGAGCTGGCAGACTATGCGATCGCCCGGCACTATCCCGAGGCGGCGCAGGCCAGGCAGCCGTACCGGGCGCTGCTGGAGGGCGTTACCGCCCGGCATGCGCAACTGATTGCGCAATGGATGCTGCTCGGTTTCATCCATGGCGTGATGAACACTGACAACACAGCGATCTCAGGGGAAACCATCGATTACGGCCCCTGCGCCTTCATAGAGGCATACGATCCAGCCACTGTGTTCAGCTCCATTGACCATGGCGGACGCTATGCCTATGGCAATCAGCCCCGTGCGGCACTGTGGAATTTGGCGCGGCTAGCCGAGGCATTGCTGCCGGTTCTGGCACTAGAGGCTGGGAGCGAAGAGGCAGCGGTGACTGCTGCAAATGATGCACTCAGCACTTTTGAACCGCAATACCGGACGGGCTACATGGCTGGACTGCGCAGAAAGCTTGGCCTGAGTACGGAGCGCGAGGGGGATGAGGTGCTGGCGGAAGATCTGCTGCAGCGCATGGCTGCCAACCGCGCTGATTTCACGTTGACCTTCCGCAGGCTGTGCGATGCCGCTGCCTCGCCGGATGGCGATGCGGGAGTACGGACCTTGTTTGCCGATCCCGACGCGTATGACGGCTGGGCTGCTGGATGGCGCAGTCGTCTGGAAGAAGAACCGGCGGACGGGCAGGCGCGCGCTGCGGCGATGCGAAGGGTAAATCCGGCATTCATCCCCCGCAACCACCTTGTGGAAGCAGCGCTTGAAGCCGCAAGTCTACGGCAGGATTTTCAGCCATTCGAGGCATTGCTGGACGCCGTTACGCGGCCCTACGAGGAGAGGCCGGGGCTTGAGCGGTACACGGTGCCCGCCCGCCCCGAGGAGTGTGTGCTGCATACGTTTTGCGGGACGTAAGGCAGTGGACTTTGGCGACTATGGCGCCTTGCAACCCGTCGTTTATAAATACCTATTCTGTTCTGAGACATGCACTCAATTCTGCCGTTTGCGTCCAATAGATAGATGGTCATTGACTTTCCAATCATTCGCAGAGCAAGTGCCGGCGCCTGCTCTGCGATGGGGTAGTGGTGGGAAAACGCCAGCAAATGCAAATCGCAACTTTTTGGCCGGGTTGGGTTTTCTAACAGAAGAGATGTCAGCACGTAACCAGAGACTTTTCTGCGCGCCGGCAAGTCACTGATTTTCGACGAGCGATTCACGGGGGCATCTATGCAACGCTTGCGCATTGTCCTGGGATGTTCATTGGGCCTGATGCTGACTGCTCTGACCTCGCCGAGCCAAACGGCAACCGGCAACTCGCCTCACCTTGATTCGAAACAACTCGATCCGAAACAACACCCTGTCGCAGCCCGGCAAACCCATAATGCGGCCCCGCAGGCCCTCAATGACGACGAGCGCACTCTTCATGCGCTGAGCCGATTGACTTTCGGTCCCCGTCCTGGAGATTTGGAGAGAGTACGGGCGATAGGGCTGGAGCAATGGTTTGAGCTGCAATTGCACCCGGCGACGATGGATTTTGCCGACCTGGATCGGCGGCTGAACCAGTTTCCAGCGATGCGGCTGCAAACGCCGCAACTGTTGATGGCCTTCCCCAGCGGCGCCATCATCAGGCAGACTGCGGACGGAAAGCTGGCTGTGCCAAATTCGCCCATTCTGCGCAGTATTTATAGCGATCAAATTGCATTCTACAATGAGCGGGAAGCAAAAAAAGCCGAGAAGAACGCTGAGGCTGCGACGGCCTTAGCAATAGCCAAAGACGTCTCGCCGGCGGGTCCAGAGATGAGAGGCGGGGCGATGGATGCGGCGAACACCCAGATGGCCTCGGGATCTCAGCCGGATGCGCAAGCGGCACCCGGCGCGATGATGGCTATGAGCGATGGCGATAAGGCGAAGAATGCCGAGCCTGCCGCCGTGCGGCCCGCGCTTCCGGATGCGGAGGTGCAGGCGATTCTGGAGCTGCAACCCAAGCAGCGTGTGATGCGCTTGCTGGCGATGTCTCCACAGCAGCTTGAGAGCTTGCGCCAGAGCCTTAAGGGACCGCAACGCGCGCAGTTTGTGGACAAAATGACGCCGGGAGAGCGCGAAATTGTAGCCGACCTCGAGAATCCCAGCAAGGCAGTGGTCGATGAGTTGATGGAGCAGCGGCTGATGCGCGATGTCTACAGCCCAGCGCAATTGCAGGAAGTCATGACGGACTTCTGGCTCAACCATTTCAATGTGTTTCTGCATAAGAACGAAGAGACACCGTACTATCTGGTGAGCTTCGAGCGGGATGTCATCCGCCCGCGGGCGCTGGGCAAGTTTGAAGATCTGCTGGTGGCTACGGCAGAGAGTCCCGCGATGATGCTATATCTTGACAACGCAAGCAGTATGGGACCGGATTCAACCGTTGCCGAAAGAGACAAGGAACGCGCTCAAAGACAAAACAAGCCGCTGCCGCCATCGGGGTTGAATGAAAACTATGCGCGCGAGCTGATGGAGTTGCACACGCTTGGCGTCGATGGCGGTTACACCCAGAACGATGTTACCGAGATGGCGCGCGTGTTTACAGGCTGGACGGTGGATCAACCGGCACACGGCGGTGGGTTTTTGTTTGACGAACACAAACATGAACCGGGGACCAAGAAGCTGCTCGGTGTGAAGGTCAAAGACGGCGGGATGCAGGAAGGCCTGGAGATGCTGCATCGCCTGGCGATGCGGCCGGCAACGGCGCAGTTCTTGAGCCGTAAGCTGGCGGTCCGGTTTGTGTCCGACGATCCTCCACAGAGCCTTGTGAATCGCATGGCGAAGAGTTATCTGGCCAGCGATGGAGATATTGCCACCGTACTGCGGACGATGTTCCACTCGCCCGAATTCTGGCAGCGCGATGTATATCGCGCCAAGGTGAAGACACCGCTGGAATACGTGGTCTCTGCGGTGCGCGCGAGCAACGCGGAAACGGGCAGCCTGATGCAGTTGTCGTATGCGCTCAACAATATGGGAATGCCGTTGTATGGCTGCGTTCCGCCTACGGGCTACTCATCGAACGCGAAGGCGTGGGTGAATACGGGCGCACTGGTGAGTCGCATGAATTTTGCGCTGAATCTGGCCGCGAACAAGCTGGCGGGGATCCAAACGGCATGGCCGGCCGATGCCGGCGCAGGCGAACTGGGTCGTGAGGTTGCCGGCGATGCAGCGCAGATGGATGCAGCAACCGATGAGTTGCGGCTGGAAAATCGGCTCATTCAGAGCGAAGTCAGCGAGCAGACGCGCAAGACGCTGTTGGAGCAGCTCGGGAGTCAGGCCGATGCGCGAACGGAGAATGCAGGGAGTCAAGCCGCGGCCGCGCAACCCATCAACGCTCCCGCTCAGATAGCCGGTAGACAGAGATCGGCCAACCCTGCAAATGTAACCGTGGCTCGCGAGAAGCAGGATGCGCTGCTGGCAGGGTTGTTGCTGGGCTCTCCGGAGTTTCAACGAAGATAGCTGGCTCAGGGAGTAAAGGCTAACTGGCAAGCGCACAGAAATTGAGGCGAGGAAACTATGGGCATTACACGACGGATCTTTGTGCGTAACGGCGCGCTGGCGATGGTTGGAAGCTCAGCGATTCCTGCTTTTCTGGCACGGGCAGTGTTTGCGGACAGGGGAGCCTCGAAGGCCCAGAGCAACCTGAACAAACGGTTGGTGGTGATCTTTCAGCGTGGCGCGGCGGATGGGTTGAATATCGTAGTGCCCTACGCTGAGAAGAACTACTACGCGATGCGGCCAACCATCGCGATTCCTCAGAATCAGGTGCTCGATCTGGACGGTTTTTTCGGGCTGCATCCTGCGCTTGCCAGCTTTGAGCCGCTCTACCGCCAAGGTCTGCTGGCGATTGTGCCGGCGGCGGGATCGCCGGATACGACGCGCTCTCACTTTGACGCGCAGGACTACATGGAATCTGGCACGCCGGGCAACAAAGGCACCGTGGATGGATGGCTCAACCGGGCTTTGCAGGCAGAAGATATGCGGCTGGACGTTCGTCACAGCATGGAACATTCGGCATTTCGCGCCATTGCTTTGGGAACGCAGCTTCCGCGCACATTGACAGGCAAGATTGAAGCTACCGCCATCAGCAACGTGCTGGACTTCAATGTGGGCGGACGCGGCGCCGTTGCTGCGCCAGCCGGAAATGCTTTTCAGTCAATGTACGACGAGTCCAGCGATTCTCTGCTGCATACGGCGGGTGAGTCCACATTTGAAGCCGTGAAAATGCTGCGCTCGACTGATCCCGCGCATTACACTCCGGCCGCAGGGGCAATCTATCCGGCTACTCCATTCGGCAATGGCATGAAGCAGATCGCTCAGTTGATGAAGGCCAATCTGGGCGTCGAGACCGCATTCACCGACATCGGCGGCTGGGACACGCATCACAATCAAGGGAGCGTGAATGGCGATCTTGCCAACCGGCTCAAGGATTTCTCTGAGGGGATCGCGGCCTTCTGGCGCGACATGGGCGACGATGCGGAGAACATCACACTGGTGACGATGAGCGAGTTTGGCCGCACGGTCGAGCAAAACGGCACTGGCGGCACCGATCATGGCCACGCGAATGTCATGTTTGTTCTGGGCGGCAACGTGAAGGGCGGCAAGGTCTACGGCAAATGGCCGGGGCTGGCCAGGGAACAACTGAACGAGAGCCGCGATCTAGCTGTGACGACCGACTTTCGCCAGGTTCTGGCAGAGGCCGTGACGGGAACGCTGGGAGTTACCAATCTGGATTTTACTTTTCCTGGAGCAAAGCTGCGCAAGGAGAACTTCCTCGGTCTGGTTTGAGCGGCTCTTTCTTCCTGAGGTCTCCCGAGCGTGATCTTTGGGGATTGGGCAGGGCGTCGCGTCGAGCCATCTGCCTCGACCAAACACATTTGTGCAGCCTGGATGAAGGCATGCGCCGCGCCCGACGCTTCCGTCTCCGACGGAAGCATCGGGTACGTGCGGTCAGACTCTGGAGAAAAAGCGCGATTTGAGGGAACTTACGGCAAGTCCCAGACCGGAAAGAGTGAGGAGGAGGGTGCCAGGTTCGGGAGTGGACGTTACCGCCGGTTCCGCGGTGAGCTGAAAGCCGGGATCGGCGAGGGGCGCTGCGATGTAGACGAACGATGTGGTTTCAGGGTCGCCCGTGCCGAGGCCGGGGCCAGCAAAGGGAGCCAGCATTTGAGCAGGGGTCTCAGTGCTATCGAATTCGAAGCCGCTGAGTGAATCGCCGGGAGCGAGCAGATCGGATGAGGTCTTCCACTGGATGGCCTTGTTGGCGTTGGTTGTGATGTCAGACCAGCCGGTGGGCGAGATAATGCTGGTCGGTGCAGCTGTCAGGAATCCAGCTCCCGGAATCCAACTGAACCAGAAGGTTCCGATGGTGGTGGTGCCGGTATTGTCGAGAGTCAGGTCGTACTGGTAGACACCGGGCGAAACTATTGAATCGGTGTACGTGGCAGTGGCGAGAATACCAGCGTGCGCAGTGGCAGCGAAAGCCGCAACAGCCGTTAGAAGAGCTAACTTCTTGAGGGGATGGGGGAACAGGGTCATTTAGACCTCCTATGCCCGCGATTCTAGCAGCGGGCCGGAGGGAAAAATGTCAGTGAGATGTCACTTATTTGTGAATTGAAAAAGTTGGCATCATACCGCTCTAGCGGGCTTGGCGGAAGCTGTGGCCGCTTACGCCGCGGCTCCTGGTCAGCGCTCTTCCGGCTGCACAGTGTTGGCCAGGACGCCAAGGGCGGGGATGCATACTTCGACACGGTCGCCGGGCGAGAGCGGGCCAATGCCGGAAGGAGTTCCGGTGAGGATGAGGTCGCCGGGTTCGAGAGTAAAGATACTGGTGATGTAGGCGAGCAGCTCGGGAATGGAAAAGATGAAGTCGAGCGTTGAGCCGTGCTGGCGGAGCTCGCCGTTGACGCGGGTTTCAAGGATGAGGCCGGAGACGGGATCGAGCTCGTCGCTGACGATGGGGCCAACGGGGCAGAAGGTGTCGAATCCTTTGGCGCGGCTCCACTGGTCGTCCTTTGCTTGCAAATCGCGGGCGGTTACGTCGTTGGCCAGCGTGTAGCCGCGGATGGCGTCGCGCCAGTTTTCCGCTTTGAGATTGCGGACGCGGCGGCCG
>OBLW0100001562.1_pt1 | contig 19275 bp, 14 predicted proteins | sample 1520161 | NCBI WGS metagenome assembly OBLW01 (sample SAMEA3539309, study PRJEB22396) | soil metagenome | biome: tundra; feature: field; material: soil | place: USA | collected 2010-05 | depth 0.15 m | reverse complement strand
CCGTACGCTCGCCGGTGATCGCCTTCGGCGTCCTGGTCATCGCGATGGGCCTGGAGAGTTTCTCGCTGCGCACCGCGGTGCGCGAATCGAACAGTTCCCGTGGGCAGCACAGCTGGGCGGCCTTCATCCGCCGCGCCAAGGCACCCGAACTCCCCGCGATCCTGCTGGAAGACATGGCCGCGCTGGCCGGCCTGCTCTTCGCCTTGGCCGGGGTCGCGCTCGCGGTAATCACCGGGAACGGGATATGGGACGGCGCGGGGTCGCTGGGCATCAGCGTGCTCCTCGGCGGCGTGGCCGTGGTTCTGGCCGTCGAGATGAAAAGCCTGCTGATCGGGGAGTCGGCGAGTAACGATATCGAGCGGAGGATCGTCGACGCGCTGGAAGACGGCTCCGAGGTGACGTGTGTCATCCACCTGCGGACCCTGCATATGGGCCCGGAAAGCCTCCTGGTCGCGGCGAAGATCGCGGTGCGCGGCGCGGACACCGCCGCCACCCTTGCGGCCGGGATCGATGCGGCGGAGCGCCGGGTCAGGGCCGCGGTGCCGATCGCGGAGATGATCTACCTTGAGCCGGATCTCTACCAGGCGGCGAGGGCGGACGCGACGGACCCGGCGATACGGGCGGTCCGCCGCCGCCCGCGGCGCTGGTTAGGCCCGCGCGGGTAGGCGCCAGGTTCAGCAGCCGCAGCGCCCGCTCCTTCTCAAACTCCAGGGCGCGTACCGGTGCTGGCGGGATACGCCCGATGCGGCGGCCGAGTTCGGCAAGTTCAGCCCGGAGCCCAGGCTCCGTCAAGACCCTCATACCGAACGCAACGGCCGCCGGACTCACGTCGTACCGTCGCTCGAGTCCCAGCCCCATGGCCACCGCCGCCAGGTCGTTCTCGTCGAACTGCCGGTGCCCCGCGCCGCGGCGGCGGACGCCGGCGCGCACCGGGGGGAGCAGGCCAAGGAGATCGCGGTAGCGCAGCATCCTGGGCGACGTGCCGAGGCGGCGGGCGGCCTCAGTGATGCGCATGCGAGCGAATTTAACATCTTCGTGTCAGAAATGGCCGCTCCAGGGTGCGCTCGGTGCCGCCGGCCCCGTACGGTCGTAAGCAGCTGATGCTGCTTTTCGTCGATCATTTACCACCAGTCGTGATGTTTAGGAGAGAAATGCCGGTGGAATCCGTTGGGTACAAGGTCGCTGATCTTTCTCTCGCCGCCTATGGGCGGAAAGAGATCAAGCTCGCCGAGCATGAGATGCCGGGCCTGATGGCCGTGCGGGCGGAGTTCGCGGAGGCACAGCCGTTGCGCGGGGCGCGGATCACCGGCTCGCTGCACATGACCATCCAGACGGCGGTGCTGATCGAGACGCTGGTCGACCTCGGCGCTCAGGTGCGCTGGGCGAGCTGCAACATCTTCTCGACCCAGGATCATGCGGCCGCCGCGGTAGCGGTGGGCCCGGACGGGACGCCGGAGGACCCCCGCGGCATCCCGGTGTTCGCCTGGAAGGGCGAGAGCCTCCAGGAGTACTGGTGGTGCACCAACCAGGCGCTTACCTGGCCCGATGCGGACGGGCCAAACATGATCCTCGACGACGGGGGCGACGCGACCCTCCTGGTGCACAAGGGCGCGGAGTATGAGGGGGCCGGAGCGGTCCCATCGGCGGCCGACGATGACGCGGAAGAGTGGAAGGTCATCATCGATCTGCTGCGGACGTCGCTGGAGGCCAGCCCCGACCGGTGGACCGTGATGACCGAAGGCATCAGGGGAGTGACCGAGGAGACCACCACCGGCGTGCACCGGCTGTATGAGATGGAGCGGGACGGCTCGCTGCTGTTCCCCGCGGTCAACGTGAACGACTCGGTGACCAAGTCGAAGTTCGACAACAAGTACGGCTGCCGGCACTCGCTCATCGACGGCATCAAGCGGGCCACGGACGTGCTGATCGGCGGGAAAGTGACGGTCGTCTGCGGGTACGGCGACGTGGGCAAGGGCTGCGCGGAGTCACTGCGCGGCCAGGGCGCCCGGGTGATCATCACCGAGGTGGATCCGATCTGCGCGCTGCAGGCGGCGATGGACGGCTTCCAGGTCGCCACCCTAGAGGACGTGGTGGCCAGCGCGGACATCTTCGTCACCGCGACGGGCAACCGGGACGTCATCATGGCCCATCACATGGTGGCGATGAAGCACCAGGCGATCGTCGGGAACATCGGGCACTTCGACAACGAGATCGACGTGGCCGGCCTGTCGCGGATGGCGGGGATCCGCAAGGTGACCATCAAGCCGCAGGTGGACGAGTGGCAGTTCACGGACGGCCACAGCGTGATCCTGCTGTCGGAGGGCCGCCTGCTCAACCTGGGGAACGCCACCGGCCACCCAAGCTTCGTCATGTCGAACTCCTTCACCAACCAGGTGATCGCCCAGGTCGAGCTGTTCACCAAGGCCGAGGAGTACCCGGTCGGCGTGCACACGCTGCCCAAGCACCTCGACGAGAAGGTGGCCCGGCTGCACCTGGACGCGCTCGGGGTGCGGCTGACTGAGCTCACCAAGGATCAGGCCAGCTACATCGGGGTGCCGGTGGAGGGTCCCTACAAGCCCGACAGCTACCGCTACTGACCACGTGATGACCAGTCGGCCGGTGCGGGCCGCCCGCGGGCAGGGCGGCCCCGGCGGGCAGGGAGCGGAACCCTCCGATATCGCGGATCCCGGGCTGGCCGACGCCGGGATGACGCGTATCGGCTGGGCGCGGCGCGGCATGCCGGTGCTCCGGCTGATAGGTGAGCAGTTCGCAGCAGATCAACCGCTCGGCGGCCTCACCATCGCGGCGTGCCTGCATGTCACGGCGGAGACGGCAGTCCTGGTCCACACGTTGCGGGCGGGTGGCGCCCGGGTGTTCCTGGCCGCCTCTAACCCGCTGTCCACCCAGGACGACATCGCGGCCGCGCTGGTCGCCGACGGTGCGGCGGTCGTCTACGCCCGGGCCGGCGCCGACCGGCTGACCTACGACGGGCACATCCACCGGGCGCTCGACTGGCGGCCGGACCTGGTCGTTGACGATGGCGGTGATCTGGTGAACACGCTGCACACGCAGCGGCCTGAGATGCTCGGCGCGGTCCTGGGCGGGTGCGAGTCGACCACGACCGGCGTGATCAGGCTGCGCCGGATGGCCAGCGAAGGCACGCTCGCCTTCCCCGCGGTGGCGGCGGATACCACCGCGACCAGGCTCATGTTCGACAACAGGTACGGCACCGGGCAGTCCGCCGTGGACGGGATCATGCGCGCCACCAACGTGCTGCTAGCCGGCAAGGCCGTGGTGGTCGCGGGCTACGGGCCCTGCGGCACCGGGATCGCGCAGCGGGCCAGAGGGCTCGGCGCGCAGGTCATCGTGACCGAAGTTGATCCGGTGCGCGCGCTGGACGCCATCATGCAGGGCTTCCGCGTGCTGCCCATGGCCGCCGCCGCGCCACTGGGTGAGCTGTTCATCACCGCGACCGGGTCGCGTGACGTGATCGGCGCCGAGCACATGGCGCTGATGCGGGACGGGGCGATCCTGTGCAACGCCGGGCACTTCGATGTCGAGGTCGACGTGCGCGCGCTCTGCGACCTGGCGGTCGAGATCAACCGTGACGTGCGCCCGCACACAGACGAGTACCTGCTCACCGATGGCCGTCGGCTGCTGCTCCTGGCCGAAGGCCGGATCGTGAACCTGGTCGCCGCGGAAGGCAACCCGCCCACGGTCATGGACGTGTCCTTCGCCGGCCAGGCGCTCGTGCTCAGCTGGCTAGCCCGTGACCACGCCTCGCTGCTCCCGGGGGTGCACGGCGTGCCGCCGGCCATCGACGACCAGGTCGCGAGGCTGGCGCTGGCCGCGTCCGGCGCCGAGATCGACTCTCTCACCGCGCAGCAGCAGGAATACCTGAGTTCCTGGCAGCAGCCCTAGCTGAGTCCTGGTGATGGTCAGCGTCCGCCGGACCGGATGACCGTACTCAACGCGGCTCCTGCGATGCACAGGGCAGCGGTCCAGGCCAGCGTGGCGCCGGTCCCGTAGTGGTCGGCCAGCCCGCCGGCCAGGTAGGGGCCAGCCATCTGCCCGGCCGCGAACACCACGGTGAAGGCGGCCAGCGCCCCGGTCCAGTCATGGGGCGGGATGGCGGCCCGGATGAGCGCGGTGATGGCAGCGGGGACGCTCAGGAAGGTGGCGCCGTAGCCGATGGCCGATCCGGTGGCTACCGCCGGCGCGGCACTGACCAGGGCAACCGCCGCAGCGGCGCCGAGCAGCGCCAGCGCCAGGGCCAGGGCCCTGCCGTCTGGCCAGGTGTTGATCGGCCGGCTCCACAGCGCGGGCGCAGCGATGGCGGCTAGGCCGAGCAGCGCCCAGGTGAGCGCCACCTGGCCGACACTGGCGTGGTGGGCGGCCAGGTAGGCCGACAGGAACGTAATGTAAGCGATATACCCGGCCGCGAACAGCAGGTAGGCGAGGGCGACCTGCCACAGCCGCGCGACGCCGCGCAGGTCGATGGTGCTGGCCGTCGCTCTGCCGTGGTGGCCGCCGTGGGTGTCTGGGCTGCCGTGGGTGTCTGGGCCGCCGTGCGCGGCGGTCCAGCTGACGATGGTGGCCAGCCCGGCGCCGGTGGCCAGCACGCCCCACGCTAGCGGCCACCGGCTGGGATGCTGGCCGAGCAGAGGGGGGATAACCGAGCCGCTGAACGCGATGCCCAACCCGGCGCCGGAGAAGTAGATGGTGATGGGAGCGGCTGACCGGGCGGTCGCCGCAGCGCGGGAGGCGATCACTCCGCCGGCGATGAACACGAGCGCCCCGGAGAGCCCGGCCGCCGCGCGGGTCAGCAGAAGTGCCAGGTAGTTGCCGCTGGTCAATGCGGTCGCCGCGAGCGCGGCGGCGGTCAGGATCATGCCCAGCCGGAACATGACCGGCACACCCAGCCGACGTGCCACTGGCGCCGCGGCCAGTGCGCCCAGCAGATACCCGAGGCCGTTGGCGGTGGTCAGCGCTCCGGCCTGGGCCAGGTTCCAGTGCAGCTCGGTGCGCATCGCCGGGACGAGCAGGCCATAGGCGAAGCGGGCCAGCCCGAGCGCCGATGCGGTCCCCAACGCCAGCCGGGCCGACTGCCCCCGGCCTGCCAGGGTCACACCGGGGGGAGAAATCCGCCCGGCCCTCCCGCGCCCGGCCTTCCCGCGCCCGGATCGTCGGCCTCCCGCGATGGCGGCTGTGACCCCGGCGGTGGCTGGCCGCCGGGAGGCGGCTGGGAATCGCGCAACGGCTGGGACGTGGGGAGCGGCTGGGAAGCGGCGATTGTTCCTGGGCCGGCCGCGGAAGGCCCGTGCGCCATCATCCGGGCATGCTCCCGCGCGCGACGTTCGGCGAGAACGGCAGATAGGTAGTCGGCCGGCCAGGTTCCAGGCGGTGGCACCGGGCTCACCTGTGCCTGCATCGCCGCGGCGATCCGCTCGCCGAACTCCCACCGCGCGGCTGGCGTGAGTTCGTAGAAGCGGCTGAGGTAACTGCGGGCCGTCTCGGCCGTGGCATCGGTCAGACCGGAGAGCTGGAGAGTCGAGGCCCAGCCGGCTAGCACGGGCGGCATGGTGGCCAGGGGCACGGCGAGCGTCGTCCGTCCGGGCAGGCGGTCCTGAATGACGAACGTCCCGGCGAGCATGTCGCCGAGGCGCTTGCCCTTCCCGGACAGCAGCGACGTGACGAGCGCGAGGAAGCCGACGGTCAGCCAGATCTCCAGCACGCCCACCAGCGCCCGCACCAGCGCCTGGCGGAAGCGCTCCGGGCCGCCGTCGTCGCTCACCACCCGCAGCCCCAGCGCCATCTTTCCCAACGACTTGCCCCTGGTCAGGGTCTCGAAAATGACCGGATACCCCACGATGATCAGGACAAAGCAGGCCAGCCAGACGGCCGCGCCCGACGCCTGGTCAAGGCCGCCCGCCATCGAGGCCGCGGTGACCACAAAGGCGACGACCAGGAGAACAGACTGAACCAGCAGGTCGATCACGAGCGCGACCATGCGGCTGGGGAACCGCGCGAACGGCACCTCAAGGACGACGGCCTCACCGATGACGACTTCGTCCACGCGGGCTCCCGTTCTGGTCGATTCCGCATCAGGCTAGCCGGGGCCGGACGCAGTAGTCTCCCCTCGTGGACGTCGACGCGTTCGTGGCGGCGCACCAGCCCGACTGGCGGCGGCTCGACACGCTGGTGAAGCGGCGGCGCACGCTGACCGGGACCGAGGTCGATGAACTGGTCACGCTGTATCAGCGGACGGCCACGCATCTGTCCGCGGTGCGTTCCGCTGGGTACGACCCAGCCCTGGTGGCTGGGCTGTCCAGCCGGGTGGCGAGCGCCCGCGCCGCGGTGACCGGCTCGCATGTCCCCGCCTGGCACGCGGTGACCCGTTTCGCGGTGATCTCCTTCCCCGCCATGGCCTACCGGGCCCGCTGGTGGTGGCTGGGCACCGCGGCGGGGTCGATTCTGGTCGCCGTCCTGCTGGGCTGGTGGGTCGCGCGGTCCCCGGGTGTCCAGGCTGAGCTGCTGCCCCGGGCTCAGGTCCGGCAACTGGTCAACCACCAGTTCCAGAACTACTACTCGCAGTACGCCGCGACTTCGTTCGCCGCGCAGGTGTGGACCAACAACGTATGGGTCGCCGCCCTGTCGCTGATATTCGGGGCTGCGCTCGGGCTGCCCACGCTCTGGCTGCTCTTCCTCAATGCGGCCAACGGCGGCGTGGAGGGTGGGCTGATGTTCGCGCACGGCAAGGGCGGCCTGTTCTTCGCGCTCATCCTGCCGCACGGGATGCTCGAGCTCACCGCGGTGTTCCTGGCGGCGGCGGCGGGCCTGCGGCTCGGCTGGTGCGTCATCGACCCGGGCCCCCGCCCCCGGAGCCGGGCGCTGGCCGAGGAGGGGCGTGCCTCCATCACCATCGCGCTCGGGCTGATCGTGGTCCTGCTGGTGTCCGGTGTCATTGAGGCGTTCGTGACCCCGTCGCCGCTGCCCACCTGGGCGCGCATCCTCATCGGCGCCGTGGCCGAAGTGGCTTTCCTGTGCTACGCGCTGCTGCTCGGCCGCCGGGCGAGCGCCGCCGGGCAGACACCGGATATGGATGACGCGCCCGACGAAGTGCCGGTGACCGGTGACCGGTGACCTGGTGACCTGGTGACCTGGTGACCTGGTGACTGGGTGACCGGCGCGTCGGCAGCATGATCGGCGGGTCTGCGGGCGGGTCTACAGACGTCCGCTCGCCTTGAGGGCCAGGTAGGCGTCGGCCAGTGCGGGTGGAAGCCGCTCTGGCGCGGCGTCCACCACCTGGACGCCGCGCCGTCGCAGAAGGGCGGAGATCCGCTGCCGCTCGGCGCGGGCCCGCTCGGCCGCCGCCGCGGCGTAGACACGGGGGACATCCCCCCGGGCGGCGGCCAGCTCATCGAGCCGCGGGTCCGCGACAGCCGCGATCATGACCAGGTTCCTGGAGGTGAGGACGGGGAGCCGGGGCAGCAGTCCTTCCTCGATCGCGGTCACGTTGAGGTCGGTGAGCAGGACAATCAGGCAGCGATGGCGCGCGACGGCGAGCACCGCGCTGGCTAGCCCGGCCATGTCGCACTCGGTCAGCTCAGCTTCCAGCGGTGCCAGCGCGTTGGTGAACGAGGCGAGGACGTTCGACCGGGTGGCACCCAGCACCCGGGCCCGCACCCGCCGGTCGAACGCGATCATGTCTATCCGGTCTCCGGCCCGCGACGCGAGCGCGGCGAGCAGCAGCGTCGCGTCCATGGAGGCGTCCAGCCGGGGGACGCCCGCCACCCGGCCGGCCGATGTCCGGCCCGTGTCGAGTACCACAAGGATCCGCCGGTCCCGCTCCGGCCGCCAGGTGCGGACCATGACGTCGCGCGACCGGGCGGCCGCACGCCAGTCGATGGACCGGACGTCGTCGCCGATGACGTACTCGCGCAGCGAGTCGAACTCGGTGCCCTGGCCGCGCAGCAGTGAGCGGTGCAGGCCATCGAGCTGACGCAGCAGGGAGAGCTTCTCGGGCAGGTGCCGGCGGCTGCGGAACGGCGGAAGCACGCGGACGGCCCACGGCGCCACGTGCCTGCCCTGCCTGGCGGCGAGCCCGCAGGGGCCGAGAGAGCGCACGGTCACGCTGCCTGGCCGCTTTTCACCACGCCGGTCGGGGGCCAGGACAGTGGTCAGCGTGGCCCGCCCGTGCGCGGGGATCCGCAGCACCGCGTGCCCCGGCCGCGCGTGCGCGCTCGGCTGCCACGAATCCCGGACGACGGCGCGCAGCGGCCGGCGCCCGGGATTCTCCACCGTGAGCGTGATCGATGCGGTTTCGCCGAGCAGCACCCGGGTGTCGCCGGACCGGGTCATCCGCAGCGGCCGGACGCCGCCCGCCAGCACCAGGTCGGCGGCGATGGCGGCAAGTACCAGGGAGTTGACAGCCAGCAGCACCGCCGTGGTGCGGAAGGCCAGCACCACCAGCGCGCCGATCAGCGCGGCCAGCCCCGCCCGGCCGGTCAGCGCCATCGGCGACCCGGGCCGGGCCACGACGAACGGCACCGGAGTGGCTTTGGTGTCGTCCCAGCGACACCAGAACACCTTTTGGTGTCGCTGGAAACCGCGCTCCGGCGAACGGGCCTCACCGGGGGACCGGTACCGAGGCCAGCACGGCTTCCAGGACGCCGTCCGGGGAGGTGCCCTCGAGCTCGGCCTCCGGCCGCAGCTGGATGCGATGCCGCAGGGTCGGCCGGGCGAGCGCCTTCACGTCGTCGGGCGTCACGTAGTCCCGCCCCGCCAGCCAGGCCCACGCTCGGCTCGTGGCCTGCAAGGCGGTCGCACCGCGCGGGGACACGCCGAGCCGCAGGGAGGGCGACTGCCGGGTGGCACGGCACAGATCCACGATGTAGCCGGCCACCTCAGGCGTCACCCGGACGCCGCGCACCGCCGCGGCAGCCTGGTCCAGTTCGGCCTGCCCGGCCACGGGGCGGATGCCGGCGCCGGCCAGGTCACCCGGGTCGAACCCCGCGGCATGCCTGGCCAGTATCCCGATTTCCTCGTCCCGCCCAGGAACAAGAACCGTGAGCTTAACGAGAAACCGATCAAGCTGCGCCTCAGGCAGGGGGTATGTCCCCTCGTACTCGACCGGGTTCTGGGTCGCGGCCACCAGGAACGGCTGGGGCAGCGGCCGGGGCGTTCCCTCCACGGAGACCTGCCGCTCCTGCATCGCCTCAAGCAGCGCGGCCTGCGTTTTAGGCGGCGTCCGGTTGATCTCGTCGGCCAGCAGCAGATTGGTGAAGACCGGGCCCTCCCGGAACTGGAAGAGCGCCGTCTTGGCGTCATAGATCAGCGAGCCCGTCACGTCGCCGGGCATCAGGTCCGGCGTGAACTGGACCCGCGTGCTGCGCAGCGACAGCGCCGCCGCCAGGGCCCGGACCAGGAGTGTCTTCGCGACGCCGGGGACGCCTTCCAGCAACACATGCCCGCGGCAGAGCAGGCAGATGACCAGCCCGGTGAGGACAGCGTCCTGCCCGACGACAGCCTTTCCCACCTCTGTCCGGACCGCCTCCAAAGCAGAACGCAAGTCAGCGGCATCCGACCCGGCGACCGGCGGAGCCGGCGGGCTGCCCACCACGGGGGTGACGAGCCCGGCCGGGGGCGGGTGTTCTGCGGACACTACGTGCGCACCTCACCTTCAAGGGTGTCGATATCGCGGGCCAGAGCCGTCAGGGCCGCGTCGTCGCGCGGAACAGGCCCGAACAAGGTTGCCCTGATTTCGCCTGCCCCGCGCCCGGTTCTCGCTGCCATCGCCGCGCAGATCGCGCCGGCGCCGGCGCCGTGGGGCAGCGCCAGCCTGGCCGTGATCCGGTTCAGGGCGGCCTCTCGCAGGACGGCCGCGGCCCGGTCACGGGATCGTCGCGACTGGTATAGGCGGCCGTGACCCTCCACAGTTTCCGAGGCGCGGACGACAACCGGCAGGGGCTCGGCAACCAGCGGCCCAAGTCTGCGCACCCGCCACAGCGCGGCCAGCGCCACGGCGATGGCAAGCTGGATCGTCACCAGGTACGCGGACCATGGGATCAGGCTGAAGAGGGACTGGGGACCGCCGGGCGGGGGGGCGCCGGCCGGCGGCGCGGGCACCAGCCAGACGATCCGGGCGCTGCCGCTCAGCAGATCCAGCGCCAGCGCGGCGTTGCCATGTCTGGCCAGGTACTGGTTGGTAAGCGGGGCGCCACTGCCCAGCAGGGTGATCGTCCGGCCGCCCGTGGTCCGGCCGCCCGTGGTCCGATAACCAGTCGTGTAGCGGACCAGGGTCGGATGGCCGTTCACCGGATAGCACTGCCACGCGCCCCGCGCGGTGGAGCGCAGTAGCACGCCACCCAGATCCGCGTGGCCGGCCAGCCTGGCCGCCGTCAGTCTGCAACCCGGATCGGCCGCGGCGAGCGGCGCCTTCCCGGCCACCGCGGTACCCGGGGCCAGGGCGGCGAGGGACGCGCTTACCGGCTCCACCAGCATCAGGTTGCCGCGGACCGCGCCGAGGCGGCCGAGTTCCCGGGCGCTGAGCAGGCCGGGACTGGTGATGACCAGAGTGACACCGCCGCTTCCCCGGGCCGCCGCCTCAGCGGACTCGACAGTGCCTGCCCAGGTCACTGGCTCGCCGCGGTGGGCCAGGATGTCGGCGAGGGCCCGGGCACCGGATGGCCCGGTGCTCCTCGGATCGAGGTAACCCGGGGTGCTGGCGGGCTGCAGCAAGGCGATCAGGACCCCGCCGAGGAGGATGACCAAGACGATCCCGAGCGGGGCCCGCCACTGCCGCCAGTTGTCCGCCGGGCCGGCCGAGGCTGGGCCTGGCGACCTGCCGCCGGCCGGTGCGGGGCTGACCAGAGTGGGGCTGGCCGGTCGGCTCATGGCAGGCCGGCCCCGGCGGCCACCGGGGCGGCCGCGCGGCTCTCCCGGGTATCGGCCGCCGCCATCCGGGCGTCGAGGGCGCGCAGCCGCTCATAGCCCTCCGGGGTTCCCTGGCGCTGCCCGTAGCAGACCTCGTCGAACAGCCGGGCAGCGTCACGCAGGGCGGCAGCGTCACCGGGCAGCGCCTTGGCCGCCTCGTCCGCCATCTCATCCGCGGTCCGGCCGACCCGCGGCGCCAGTCTGCCGTCCTCCTCCAGTTGCCGGGCGATGGCCCGCACACACTCGACAATCGCCGCCGAGTAGTCGCCGGCGCCAGCGAGCAGGCCAGCCCGTGACCGGTGCTCGCTCGCGGTAACGGAGTGGGAGCCCGGGAGCAGGAGATCGGCATGCCGGTGCCGCCGGGCGACCGGGCCGATCCGGGTCATGATGACGGCGATCACGATCACCACGATCGCGGCCAGCGCGACGAGCGCCCACCAGCCGCCAGGCGCCGCGCTTCCCGCCACGTACGGGCCGTCAAGCAAGCGGCCGATGAAGCCGAGGATCCGCTGGGTGAGCGGCTCGCCCGGGTGATAGATGGCCTTTGACAGCTCGGTCCGGGCGAGACGCTGGGCGGCGCTGCGGCCGATCGGGTGATCGGCGGTTACCACGGCGGCGGGGCGCCCGCGGCGGGTGGAGGGTTATCCGAGGTCGTCGCCGGGGCGCCGGGCGGGATGACCGGGCCAGTGCCGGGCGGCCGCCACACCGACGCGAATTCGTCGCCGGGCGCCTGCTCGCTGCCCGCTGCGGTCTGCAGAGCCAGGTCGAGCCCCTCCTTGCGCATCCGCATGTCCATGTAGAGCAGGACGATCACTCCGGCTGATATCGGCCGAGTCACAGTGCCCGCGACGATGCCGCCGATCGCGCTGATCACGGTGCTGATCAAGCCAGGCTCATGTCCAGAGAGGGCGCCGCTGCCGAACGCCGCCGCGCCGGACCCCAGGGCGAACGGGATTTGCAGGATGCTGCCCGCGATGGTGACTATCAAGCCGGCCAGGAGCAGGATGCCGAACATCCGCCAGAAGCTCCCGCTGACCAGCCGCCAGGAGCGGCGCAGCGACTGCAGCGGGCCCTGGCGTTCCAGCACCACGACGGGAGCCGCCAGGCTCAGCATGACTGCGAACCAGATCGTCAGCGCGAGAACCGGGAAGAACCCGAGCACACCGATGCCGACGATGGCCACGGTCGGCGCGCCGACCAGGTAGAGGACGAACAGCACCAGGCCAAGCACGACCCAGAAGCCGGCCAGGAGCCCTAGCACGGCGAACGCGGCCCCTATCAGGGCTGGCAGCCGCGGAGCCGCGATCCGCCAGGCCTGCCCGGCGCTGATCCGGTGGCCAAGCACGCCGCGGCCGATGACCGCGGTGAGCAGGCCGGCCAGGATGCCCTGGACGAGGATCGCGATGAGTATGGCCGCGAGCGCCGGTATCCCCGCCGCGGCCAGTACCTGGCGGAGGTAGTGAAAGACCTGGGCCGACGTCGCATTCTGGCCCAGGCTGGGCTCGCTGATCCCGCCGGCGAGGTGGCGGGTGATTAGTGTGATCGTCGTGGAGATGACGCCCGCGATCGTCATCAGGATGGCGGAGAGCCCGAGCGTGGCCTTGGGGTTCTGCCGGATGGAGGAGAAGGCGCCGTCCAGGATCTCGCCGACGGCGATGGGCCGCAGCGGGATCACTCCCGGCTTGGGCGCGGACGGCGCCTGCGGGGCCCATCCGCTGCCCGGGGGCTGGCCGTAGCCATATTGGGGAGGTGGCTGCGCGTAGCCCGGCCGGGGAGGTGGCTGGCCGTAGCCCTGCGTGGGAGGTGGCTGGCCGTAGCCCTGCGTGGGAGGTGGCTGGCCGTAGCCCTGCGTGGGAGGTGGCTGGCCGTAGCCCTGCGTGGGAGGTGGCTGCCCGTAGCTGTACGGCGGAGGAGGCTGGCCATATTCGCCCGGCTGGCTGGGCGGGGGAAACCATGGTTGGCCCGGTCCGGGCTGGCCCTGGCCCGCCTGGTCGTCGCCCGGCGTATGCGGCGACGGACTATCTGCCATTGTTCTCCTTCACGGCCTGCTGCCCTGTGGTCGCGGCACGCTGCCCTGCCTGTCGCGACCCGCATGCGGCCGTGCGGCACTCGCCTTGGGCCGGGTTAGCCCCCCGTCCCCGGTGGCGCCCATACTCGCACGAAGCAGAGCCGGGATGAAGCCAGGCCGCCGAACGAACTACCGCCATCTTCGCGTTGCACACTCGGACCATGGACGTTCCCGTGCTGCGCTGGCTCGACCCACCTGAGGGCCCCGCGATCGCCTTGCTCGACCAGACCAGGCTGCCTGCCGAGGAGACGGTTGCCGTCTGCCGCGACGTCACGGCACTGGTCGACGCGATACGCCGCCTGGTGGTCCGCGGAGCACCGATACTCGGCGTGGCGGGCGCGTTCGGCGTGGCGCTGGCCGCCGCCCGCGGCGACGATGTGGCCGCGGCCGCCGACGCCATCGGCCGTGCCCGGCCGACGGCGGTGAATCTGGCCTGGGGCGCACGCCGGGCACTGGCCGCGTTTCAGGCGGGCCTGGAAGCTGGCCAGGAAAACCCTTCAGATCCCCAACGGATCGCTGCCCAAGCTGCCCTCGACGAGGCCCGGGCCATCGCCATGCAGGACGCCGCGGCGAGTGCCGCGATGGCCGCCTACGGTCTGCCCCTGCTGCCGCCACGCGGGGCCAGGATCCTCACCCACTGCAACACTGGGGCGCTCGTGTCCGCGGGCGAGGGAACCGCGTTCGCGGTGATTCTCGCCGCGCACCGGGCCGGGCGCCTGGCCCGGCTCTGGGTGGACGAGACCAGGCCGCTGCTGCAGGGCTCGCGGCTGACCGCTTATGAGGCGAGGCGGGCCGGGATGGACTACGCAGTCCTGCCGGACGCGGCGGCAGCGTCGCTGCTGTCGGCCGGGCAGGTGGACATCGTGCTGACCGGCGCGGACCGGATCGCCGCGGACGGCAGTGTCGCCAACAAGATCGGCACCTACGGCCTGGCCGTGCTGGCCCGCCGGCACGGCGTGCCTTTCGTGGTGGTGGCGCCGGTGTCCACGATAGATTTCGACGCCCCGGATGGCGGTGCGATCGTGCTGGAGCAACGAGCCCCCGAGGAGGTCACTTTCCTGGCCGGCCAGCCGATCGCGCCACGCGGCAGCGCGGCCTACAACCCGGCGTTCGACGTCACGCCGGCGGCCCTGATCACGGCCCTGGTGACGGAATGTGGGGTCGCGCAGCCCGTCACTGCGGGTAACCTGCGTCTGCTGTGCGCCGGGCCAGGTGCGCGAGATAGTGCCCTAACCGATACTTCCGTGGAACTATGAGGCCCATGAAAGGTCGCGTACTTGTCGTCGATGATGATGCTGCCCTGTCCGAGATGCTCGGCATCATGCTCCGCGGCGAGGGATTCGAGCCCACGTTCGTCGCGGACGGTGACAAGGCTCTTGATGCGTTCCGGGACACCCACCCGGACCTTGTCCTGCTTGACCTGATGCTGCCGGGTGTCGACGGCATCGACGTCTGCCGCCAGATCCGGACCGAGTCCGGGGTGCCGATCGTCATGCTCACGGCGAAGACTGACACCGTGGACGTGGTGCTCGGGCTCGAGTCGGGCGCCGACGATTACATCGTCAAGCCCTTCAAATCGAAAGAACTGATCGCGCGCGTCCGGGCCAGGCTGCGCCGGACCGACGACCCAGCGCCCGAGATGCTGCAGATCGTGGACGTCTTCATTGACGTCGCCGGGCATTCGGTGAAGCGGGACGGCCGGCCAGTCAGCCTCACGCCGCTGGAGTTCGACCTGCTGGTGGCGCTGGCCCGCAAGCCACGCCAGGTATTCACCCGGGAAGTGCTGCTCGAGCAGGTCTGGGGGTACCGGCACGCGGCCGACACGCGTTTGGTCAATGTCCATGTTCAGCGGCTCCGCGCCAAGATCGAGAATGATCCGGAGCATCCCGAGATCGTCGTCACAGTGCGCGGCGTGGGGTACAAGGCGGGTCCCGCCTGAACGCCGTGACCGGCCCAGGTTGCGGGATGGGAGCTACTGGGGACGATTCGTTGGGTAGGAAAGTGCTCGTTGGCAGGGTATGTAACGCAGAGAGGCTGGGTCGGTAAAGATAGGTCATGGAGGGGGCAGCGAGCGCTAGCGAGGCCCGGGGCAGCGAGCGTGTGAGCGCGCTGACTGCGCCTCTTCCGCTTGCCGGGGGCGGCGGGCCCGCGGCCCAGCAGAATGCCGAGGTGGCCGGACCGGCCCGGGGCGGCGGCCCCACCGGCTACGCTCCGCGGGCGGCACTGCTGATCCGGCGGGCAGCGCGGCGGCTGCCGCCCCGGGCACGACGTGTGCTCCGGGTGGCGTACTACCGGAGCGCGGCGCTGGCCGGGCAGTTGCGCCGGCGTTGGCACCGGTCACTGCAACTGCGGGTGATCGGTACCACCATGATGATCTCTGTTGTCGTGGTCGCGGCCCTCGGGTACTTCCTGATGCAGCAGATCGCCACGGGGCTGCTGAACAGCGCGCGGACGGCGGCGTCCACGCAGATCGGGGAGGGTCTGACCGCCGCGAAGGGCGAGGTCAACCTGGAGGGGTCGGCGGGTAATTCGCCGAAGGCCCTGATCTCACTCACCACCAACCTGCAAGGGCCGAGCGGCCCCGGCAACACCTTCGACGTGGTGATGAAGATTGCCAGCGACTCCGCGCTCGGCGGGACCGACGGCAACCGGAACCTGACTCCGTCAAGCGTCCCGCAGCGGTTGATCGACAAGGTGACCCAGGAGCAGCAGCGCGGCCGGACCGACCGTTTGTATTCCACGCCAACCACGCTGACTTACCTGAAAGGCGAGCAATCGGAACCTGGGCTGGCGATCGGTGGAGTGATCAACAGCCGGGATCAGCTGTACTACCTGTTCCCGCTCACTCAGCAGCAGCAGACGTTGCAGCTTGTTCAGCGGGCCTTGCTGGGCGGCGGGCTGGTCCTGGTTGCCCTGCTCGCCGCGATCGTCTCGCTGGTAACGCGCTGGGTGGTGGTCCCGATCAGGGACGCGGCGCAGGCGGCCAAACGGCTGTCCGCCGGGGAACTCGACGAGCGGATGCCGGTGCGCGGCACCGATGACCTGGCCGCCCTGGCCAGGTCGTTCAACGAGATGGCGGCCAGCCTGCAGGAAAAGCTCCGGGAACTGGAGGAGCTCTCCCAGGTGCAGCGGCAGTTCGTGTCGGACGTCTCCCATGAGCTGCGCACGCCGCTGACGACGATCCGGATTGCGGCGGACATCCTGTTCGAGACGCGGGAGCAGATGGAGGCGTCGGCGGGCCGCTCGGCGGAGTTGCTGCAGAGCCAGCTGGAGCGGTTCGAGTCGCTGCTCGGGGACCTGCTGGAGATCAGCAGGTACGACGCGAACGCGGCCACGCTCGACGCGGAGTCCGCGGACGTCTGCGATCTGGTCCGCCGTGCGGCCGCGGACGCGGAGCAACTGGCGGCCCGGCGCGGAACCCGGATCGACTTCCGGCTGCCCCCGGAGCCCTGCGTGGCCGAGGTGGACCGGCGCCGGGTGGAGCGCATCCTGCGGAATCTGCTGGACAACGCCGTGGAGCACGGCGAAGGACGCGACGTGGTGGTCACCGTGGCCGGGGACCGCGACGCGGTGGCGGTAGCGGTCCGGGATCACGGCTGCGGCTTCGGGCCGGCCGAGGCACAGATGGTGTTCGACAGGTTCTGGCGTGCGGACCCCGCTCGGGCGCGTACGACCGGCGGGACGGGCCTTGGGCTGGCCATCGCACTCGAGGATGCCCGGCTGCATCACGGCTGGCTGCAGGCATGGGGAGAGCGAGGCACAGGCTCGGTCTTCCGGCTGACGGTGCCCCGCGAAGCTGGCCAGGAACTGGCCGGATCGCCGCTGCCGCTCGGTCCTGACGAGGCTGAGACCGGGCCTGGCTTCGCCGACCCGGGCCAGGATGGCGTGCCGCCAGCGACAGGGCCCCCCGTGGGCACGGCGCCCAAGGTGGGCACGGCGCCCAAGGTGAGCACCGGGCCAGGGACCGGGATGCGGGCCGAGACCGGGATGCGGGCCGAGACCGGGGCAGGCGGGAGTGGCTGAACTCCGGCCCCGTGCCGGCGGGCCCCGTGCCGGCGGGCCCCGGGTCCGCGTCCGGCGGCGTCGTGTCCCGTGGGCGGTGGTCGGGGCGCTGCTTGCCGCCTTGGTCGCCGGTTGTGCGGCCGTCCCGGCCAGCGGAGTTGTCCAGCTCGGTAACGTTCCGCCTGGTCCAGGCAGCGGAGGCGGTGGGGAACAGGGCTGTTGCGGCCTGCTGATGCTGCCGCCGAGCCCGGACTGGGATCCGCAGCAGATCGTCACCAACTTCCTTTTCGCCAGTGCCAACTTCGCCAACAACCATGCGATCGCGCGGGAGTACCTGACGGCCGCGGCGAGTAAGGCGTGGAACCCCGGGTCGGCGGTGACCGTCATCAATCAGGCGCCCGTTGTGACGCTTTCCGGGCGCGTCTTCGGGTCGCCGCAGAGCGCGGCGGTCGTCCAGGCACAGGCGAAAGAAGTGGCCACGCTCAGCGGCAGCGGGCAGTACAGCCCCGCGCCCGGCGGGCAAGAGCAACTGACCCGGGCTTTCGGTCTGCAGCTGGTCGACCACCTGTGGCGTATTGCCAGCTTGCCGTCCACCGGTGCCAGCCAGATCTCTACCGAGCTGCTGCTCACCAAGGACCTGTTCCAGCTGGCGTACGAGCCGCGGAACCTGTACTACTTCGATACTTCTGGCCAGGTCCTGGTCCCCGACCCGGTCTTCGTGCCGATCGACTCGTCCGATCCCGGTACGAGCCTGGCGAAGGCGTTGCTGGGCAGCCCGGCTGGCTGGCTGGAGGGCGCGGCGTTCTCGGCTTTCCCGCCCGGCGCCCGGCTGCTACGGCCGGTCCAGATCTCCCCGGGCAGCAAGATTGCCATCGTTGACGTCGGCCTGCCTCAGGGGGCGGCCACACCGTCCAGCATCCGGTCCATGACGGCCCAGCTCGTCTGGACGCTGACCAGTCCCTCCTACAGCCCGGCGTCGGCGCAGGCGGTACAGCTGGAGGTCAACGGGCGGGCTAGCTCCCCGGCCGGAGTCGCCATTCCGGTGCGGGACCGCAACGACTACCCGCAGAAGGTCCTGGAGTCACCGGATCACGAGAATCTGTACTTCCTGGCTGCCAATGGTTCCGCCCGGGAACTTCGGGGGTCCGCGCCCGCCAGCTCAGCCGTGCCCGGCCAGGCGGGAACCAGCCAGATCCCGTTGCGTACCTTGGCCATCTCGCCCGATGAGCGGTACCTCGCCGGGATCGCGGGACCGTCGAACACGGTCTACATCAGCGACCTGGCCGCCGCGGCGCAGAACCACGCGAAACCGGCTGCGGGCAACCTGACCGCCCGGCTCGCTGGGAGCGGCTTCACCTCTGTCAGCTGGGATCGCAAAGACGAGCTGTGGGTCGCGGGAAAGGTCCGCGGTCAGTCCGGGGTGTGGGTGGTATCGCCAGGCACTGCCCCGCCGATCCAAGTCAGCCTGCCGCCGGGGACAGGCACGGTCACCGCGCTGCGGGTGGCCGGCGACGGCGTGCGGATCGCCATGATCGCCGACGATGGGACGGGTGCGCGTTTGCTGCTTGGGTCCATTGTCCGCAGTACCGGCGAGCTGTCGATCCTGCAGACTGCGGCCGTGGGCACGGACGTCTCGGCCCCAACCGCCCTGACCTGGTACGACGCTGATCACTTGCTGGTTGTGGCGCAGACCGCCGCCGGTTCGGAGCCTTACGAGGTGCCCGTCGACGGCGACCGTTCCACCGCCATGGGGGTGCTGACCGACATGGTCTCTATCACTGCCGCAGGAACCCTCAACCCCCTGTACGCCGGCCTGCAGACCAACTCCGACCACCTGGCCCGGTCCATCGGCGTTGGCGAGCTGTGGAGCTTGTTTGAGGGCGGCAGCAGCGCCACCTATCCGGGCTGAGCCGGACGCACCGGCCCGGGCCGCGACCGGGGCAGCGTCCTGTTCCATGATCACGAAGCCCTGCTAGCCCGGGGGCAACCCCCGGACCCCCGGGCAGAAACCCATCCCATGATCACGGAAGATTTACTGGCGCATACGGCCAAAAACCTTCCGCGATCATGGAAATAGACCCACGTTCTGTGACCAATCAGGTCTTTCGGCCCCATGACATCGGGCGCAGGTCAGGCTAGCGTCGTCCTATGGCACCCGCCCGGGTCCGTGGTTGCGCCAGGCCGGGTTCTCCGCTCATCGCGGGGAGCCCGCCTAGGCAAGCCGATGCCAGCCGCAGGCGAAACGGCCCACGTAAGGCGACTTCTCGTCG
>OBLW0100001561.1_pt1 | contig 19277 bp, 19 predicted proteins | sample 1520161 | NCBI WGS metagenome assembly OBLW01 (sample SAMEA3539309, study PRJEB22396) | soil metagenome | biome: tundra; feature: field; material: soil | place: USA | collected 2010-05 | depth 0.15 m | reverse complement strand
CCGAGATCTACACTCTTTCCCTACACGACGCTCTTCCGATCTGGGGCTGCCGGCCGCGGCGCTGGTGGTGGCGGCATGCAGGCCTCCCACGGCTGGCCCGCGGGCGACGCCCTCATGGCGGCGGGCCGCGGCGCCGGTGCGCAGCCACCGTCATCCGGCGATAACCAGATTCTGGTGGGAACCAAAGGCTTTCTGGCCACACGCGGCCACGGTGACGGCGTCCGGCTGCTCCCCAATTCCAGATGGGCGGATTACCGGCTTCCGACTCAAGTGCTGACCCGCTCCCCAGGGCACCAGCGCGATTGGATTCGCGCCTGCAAGGGCGGCGACCCGGCCTGCTCGAACTTCGGTTACGCCGGCCCATTCACCGAATGGGTGGTCCTCGGCGCCATCTCTGTGCACTTCGAAGGCAAGCTGCTTTGGGATCCGGCGAAGATGGAGTTCACCAACAATAAGGCGGCCAACCGGTACATCAAGCCTGCGTTTCGGGCGGGGTGGGACATTAAAGAAGTGTAGGGCCCTACAGATCACCAGAGGCCGATCGCCTTCCACCACAGGGGGCCGGCGCCAAGCCAGATCGCGGCGTTGACCAACGATACTCTGAATCCGATCTTCCACCACGCGCCGGGCTGAACGTAGCCGGCGCCGAAGAAGATGGGCGCGGAACCCGTGCCGTAGTGCGTCATCCCGGCATTCAGGCTGGACAGGTATGCCAGCGGGAGAGCGGCCATCATCGGCGGCGCGCCGGCCGCCAGCGCCGCTGCGAAGAACGCGGGATAGAGCGCCGTCACCTGCGCCGTCATGCTGGCGAACAGGTAGTGCACGTAGAAGTAGACCAGCGCGAGCGCGGCCAGCGCGGCGCCCCATGGCCAGCCCGTCATGTGGGCAAACAGGGCTTGGGACACCAGTTTGACGACGCCGCTGGAATTGAGCTCGTCGGCCATCATAATCAGCGGCGCGAACCACATGAGCGCGTCCCAAGCTCTGGTCTCGCTCAGCAGGTCCTCCCAGGTGAGAATGCCGAAGATCAGTTGCACGGAGATTCCAGTCAGCGCCACGAACGCATTCGGAACGCCGTGCCACGGCGACGTCACCCAGCCCGCCATCACTGCCACCAGGATGGCCACCAGGCCCCGTTCCCTGGCGCTCATCGGCCCCATCTCTTTCAGGCGTTCCACGGCCAGCGCGCGGGCCGCCTCCGGGCGCCGGATTTCCGGCGGATGCCAGCGGTAGATGAGGTATGGGACCAGAGCCATGGAGAGCGCCGCGGGGACCGAGGACCCGGCCAGCCATCCTAGCCAGGTGATGCGCACGTGCCCTTTCCAGGCGAAGTCGGCTATCAGTGGATTCGCCGCCATGCTGGTCAGGAATACAGCCGAGGCGATGTAGTTTCCGTGGAATCCCGCCAGCATCAGGAACGACCCGATGCGCCGCGCCGTCGGCCCGGGTTCGGAGCCGCAGGCCTGCGCCAGACTCCGCATTGCGGGATAGACCACGCTGCCCCCGCGCGCGGTGTCGGAGGGCACGAATGGCGCCAGCAGCGCGCCCGACGCCACCACCGAATAACCGAGCCGCAGCGAACTCGACCCGAAACGGCCAATCAACAGGTAGGCGACGCGCATCCCGAGGCCGGTCACTCCGATGGCGCGAGAGAACAGAAAGGCCGCGAAAATCAGCCAGACGGTCTGGTTGGCGAACCCGGAGAGCACCCGCGCGGTTGGCACGGCGCCGGTCAGGGCCGCCAGCGTCATCGCCAGTAGAACGCTCACGCACATGGGCGCCGGCCGCGCCACCAGCGCGACGATAGTCGCAAGGAAGATCGCTAACAGGTGGCGCTGTCCCGCGTCGAAGCCCGGCACTGGGAAGAAGTAGAGCAGCGCGCCCGGGAGCAGCACAACTCCCCATCGCAGGAGGGACAGCCGGTTGATCGTCATCAGGGCCAGAGGTGTATGGTACCGCGCGAGCTCACAGCCCCGAAGGGCGACACAACCAGTTGTCCGTTATAGCCCATTTTGCTGCGATGGAATGCGAAGAAACAGGCTCAATCGAAGGGATCGGATTATATAATCGTTGTGTTTCGTCAAATCTGAGCAAGGAGAATCACCAAGGTGCATATTGAGGGCGTTACGTTTCGGGCAGCTTTTTGCTGTGCAGCGTTGCTGATTTTATCCGGCGGTGTCCTGAAAGCCAATAATTTGGCTTACGCGAACCTGGATGGCGGTGGCTTTGGAACGATCGATCTGACAACCGGGGCGTTCACCCTACTGGGCAACTCGGGCGTGACCCTCTCTGGCATGGCAGTGTACAACGGCGTGCTCTACGGTGACTCCTTGGGAGGCACCGGCACGCTGTATACGATAAACCCCGCGAATGGAAGTGTTACCACTGTTGGGAGTTCGGGGAAAAGCTATGTCGACTTCGGCGACACACTCACCGGCCTGTTCGCGGAGGGGCTTGGTGACGGCAACCTGTATTCGATCGATTCCGCTACGGGGGCGGCAACGTTAGTTGGGGCGACCAACCCGCCATACTCGGGCGGCTATAGCTCTATCTCGCTCAATTCGAGCACGTTGTATTATACCCAGGGAACTGGCTCCGACTTCTACACTCTCAGTACAAGTACCGGCGCCGCGACGCTTGTGGGGAGCCTGGGCGGCAGTCTGGAGATGGGGGCGATGATTTTCGAAGATGGCATCCTCTATGCAGCGGAGGATAGCCCGGTTTCCAGCATCGACACGATTAACCTCGCAACGGGAGCCGCTACGATCGGCCCCGCCATTACGGGCGCCCCGAGCGTTGTTTTTGGGCTCTCGCCCAATCCGGTGCCGACGGCGTCAACGGTGCCGGAGCCCTCCTCAATGCTCCTGCTTGGTAGCGCCCTGCTTGGGCTTGGTGGCGCCGTCAAGCGCAGGTTATTTTCCTAGCAGGACATTAATCGGCAATTCCTAATCACGTCAGACGAGCGATTTTCGCGTTGTCGTTGTCTTTCAGTGCCGTCATGCTCGCGTAAAAGGCGGCTTCCACGTCGGCAACGGAGAAGGTCCGTCCCACGGGTATGTGGACGCAGGCCACGGTGGAAGGGTTCGTGTTGACGTTGAGCTGGACCTGGAAATTCGCGCAGACCGGGGCCGCGGTGGTGAAATTCTGCATGTCGACCCGGTAGCCTCCTTTCTTGTCGTTGGTCCCGCCGCCCTTGAGCTTGCCTTGGGAATTGTAATGGCAGATAGTCTGCTGGGGATACCCGTTCGCTATGGTGATCGACCCGGCGTTTGCAAGCAGCCGGCAGCATTCCTCGATCACGCCGGAATTCCGGACGGCCTTCAAGGCTCCGCCCGAGAACCCCCCCATATAAGTCCCCCCGACGATCATTTCGTGTGGCATTGCAGTAAGATACCATACCCCGCCGCTTGCTTCCTAATCATGGCTGTAAGGACGGTGAAGTTTGCAGTCGGGGTTGAGACGGACGCCGAATCCGGGCGTATCCGGGAGCTTCATCCGCCCATTTATCGGCACAGGCTCGTCCAGCAACAGCGGCGAAAACATGGGCGCCACCCGGTCCGCCTCCGGCGCCATCATCAGAAACTCCGAAAAGGGACTGTTGTGCCGTGTGACTACGAAGTGATAACTGTAGACGCTCGACCCATGGGGCACGACCAGAACCCCATGCGCGTCGGCCAGCGCTGAAATCTTGATGAGTTCCGTGAGGCCGCCGCACCATCCCACGTCGGGCTGAATAATATCCGCGCACCCCATTTCCAGCAGCATCCGGAATCCCCAGCGCCCCGCCTCATGCTCTCCGGTGGTTACCAGCATGCCGGTGGGAACCTTTCGCTTCAGCTCCGCATAGCCCCAATAGTCGTCGGGCGGCAGGGCCTCTTCAATCCACTTGAGAGAATACCGTGACGCTTCCTTCGCGAGCCGGATCGCGTAATTCAGATCGAGGCTCATCCAGCAGTCGTACATCAGCCAGAAATCGTCGCCGGTGCGCGACCGCATCTCGGCCAGGAGCGCCAGGTTCTGCTTCATCCCTTCCGCGCCCTCCGCCGGTCCGTGGTGCAGCGGCAGTTTTCCGCCGATAAAGCCCATCTCCCTGGCCAGGTCGGGCCGGGCGCCGGTAGCGTAGAAGACGATTTCATCGCGAACGGCTCCGCCCAGCAGATGGCAGACGGGTTCCTGCCGCAGTTTGCCCAGCAGATCCCACAGGGCAAGATCGACGCAACTGATGGCGTTGAGAACGATCCCCTTCCGGCCGTAGAAGAGAGTGGAGAGATACATCTGGTCCCAGATCCGCTCCAGGTCCGTCGCTTGCGCGCCTTCCAAAAAACGCGCCAGGTGCTTTTCCACGATCCAGGCGCCGATCTCGCCACCCGTGGCCACGCCAAAACCCACTACGCCATTGTCGGCCTCTATTTCCACGACCAGGGTCCCCAGCACATTGAGGCCGAAAGCCTGACGGCTTGCCCTGTATTCCGGGTACTTCGACATGGGCGTTGCGATGTGATCGTCGATCCAATGTCCCTTGGGTTGGTCGTGGTAGTCTCCGCCTCCGCCTTGGAAAACATAGGCGCGTACCTGACGAATCGTATGGTTTGCCATGGATGGAATTCCTCTTTTCTCAGGCCCGGCGCTCAGCCGGGTTGTGTAGGGCGATGAGCCCTCCGGTCAACAGCGTGAATCCTGCCAGTACATAGAGCCCGGCATGAAATCCGAATCGGTTGTCGGCCCAGACTTTGATGCTGGGGGCGACGAATCCGCCCAAACAGCCCACCGCGTTGATGGTTGCGATGCCTCCGGCGGCGGCTCTCCCGGAGAGATAACTTGTCGGAAACGTCCAGAATATCGGCTGTACGGCGATGAAGCCGGAGGCCGCCACGCACATCGACGCCAGCGCCACCACCGCCCCCGGCGCCAAAAACAGGGCGCTGGCAACGCCTGAAACAAGCAGGATGACCACCGCAATCATGCGATGCCGCTTCGAGCGGTCGGCCAGTCGAGGCAGCCAGAACGTGGCGGCCAGCGCGCATATCCACGGGATGGCGGCGACCAGGCCAACCTCCAGACCCACGGGCTTTCCCATGATCGCCGCGACCTCGGTCGGCAGGTAGAAAACCACCCCATAGACGCTCATCTGGATGAGGAAATAGATCGCGGCGAAGTGAAAAAGCTTCGGGTCCTTCAGCGCCGTGAGGAAAGCCGAAGGACCGTGCGTCTGCCGCTCACGCTCCTCCCGCGCAAGCGCCGCCTGAAGCGCCAATCCCTCCGCATTGCGCAGCCAAGGCGCGTCCGCCGGTTTGTCGACCAGATACCAGAACGCCGCCAGCCCGGCCATGACCGCCAGTGAACCTTCCACCAGAAACATCCACTGCCAGTTCAGCAGGCCTCTGGCGGGCATTTCAAGAAGAATGCCCGAGAGCGGCCCACCGAGGATAAAGGCCAGCGGCGCCCCGAAATAGAACAGGCCGAGGATCTGGCCGCGTACCCGGTTGGGGAACCAGTAGGTCAGGTAAAGGATGATCCCCGGAAAGAAACCGGCTTCGGCGGACCCCAGCAACAGGCGCAGGACGTAGAACGAAACCGTCCCCCGCACGAACATCATGCCGGCCGATGCGAGTCCCCAGGCAATCATGATCCGGCACATCCAGACCCTGGCGCCGAGGCGCTGCATGATGAGGTTGCCGGGTATCCCAAACAGCGCATATCCGACGAAGAACAGGCCGGCGCCCAGGGCATATTCCGAATCCGATACCCCCGTGGAGGCCTGGAAGACCTGCTTCGCAAAGCCGATGTTGGCGCGGTCCAGAAAAGCCACGATGTACATCAGAAGCAGGAATGGAACCAGCCGGCGCCGCGTACGCGCGATCGGCCGGGCTAGTACGTCGGCGCCCATCGTTTACTCATACCCGAATATTGCAACCGGCCAACTCGTGTGTCAACATGGCGCCGTAGGAGGAACCGTGACAAGATCGTTCTTCATTCTTTCGCTAATGATGGGCCCGCTTCTGGGCCAGCAAACGAGGCTGCCCGCGCCGAGCATCCCCGATGGGTTTGGCGTCAACATCCACTTCACCAGCGCCGGCGCCGATGAACTCAATGCGCTGCACGCATCCGGCTCGCGGTTGATCCGAATGGACTTTACCTGGGGCCGCGCGGAACGTACCAAGGGCGAATACGACTTCTCGGCTTACGACGGCCTGGCGGCCAGCATGACCAAGCTTGGCATCCGGTGTCTGTTCATCCTCGACTACGGCAACCAACTCTACGACGACAATCTCAGCCCGCACACAGAGGAAGGCCGGGCCGCCTTTGCCCGTTTCGCCGGAGCGGCCGCGAAGCATTTCGCCGGCAAGGGCATCCTCTGGGAAATCTGGAACGAGCCGAACATCGGCCAATTCTGGAAACCCAAGCCCAGCGCCGAGGACTATTCGGCAATGGCGCTTGCCACGATCGATGCCGTTCGACAGGCCGACCCCAACGCTTTCATCATGGGTCCGGCTTCTTCCGCGTTCCCTTGGGATTTCTTCGAGACGATGGGCCAGCGCGGGGTCTTCGCCAAGCTCGATGCGGTGTCGGTCCATCCCTATCGCCGGGCAGATCCGGAAACGGTGGAGGCCGACTACGCCCGCCTGCGCGAGTTGCTCGGCCGCCACGCGCCCGGCCGGAATATCCCCATCGTCTCCGGCGAGTGGGGGTACACGGCCGTCGACGTCAGTGAGGAGAAACAAGCCGACTACCTGGTCCGTCAGCGATTGGTCAACCTCTCGCTTCAGGTTCCGGTGAGCGTCTGGTACGACTGGAAGGACGACGGCGCCGACCCGAAGGAGCGGGAGCACCATTTTGGGACGGTCTATCGCGACTTAAAGCCCAAGCCGGGTTACATCGCCGGAAAAGCGCTCGCCGAGACACTTGCGGGTTACCGGTTCATGCGGCGGGTCGCGGCGGAGAATCCCAAAGATTACATCCTGGAGTTTCAAAACGACTCCGGCCAAATCGCGAATGCGGCGTGGACCACGGCGGATGCGCACTCGATAAAGATAGACGCGAGTGGCGACCTGATGGTTGTCTCGCGCGACGGCCAGCGCCGATCGGCGCGCTCCCAAGGCGGCATTGAAATCCAACTCAGCGAGTCCCCGCAGTATATTGTCATGGGCTCCACCCCCGATGTGTTACCATCGCAGCCGTGAAGGGGTGGGCCGCGGCATTCCCTGCGCTGTTGCTGCTGGTTGCGCACTGCGCGTTCGCGGCCGACGATCTGAAGGGGGCGGCGCGCGAGCTTGCGCGAAGGACCGCCGCGTTCGCCGGCGCGGGTCAACCGGTTTCGGTCGCCTGGCGCAACCTCTCGTCCCTGGGCTCCGCCGAGTTGGCGGACGCGCGCGACGCCTTCGAGCCGGCTTTCAAGTCCGCCGGCGGAATCCTCGGCGATGCCGCCTCCGTGGTGGAAGCGGGCATCACCATTTCCGAGAACGCTTCGCAGTATTTGCTGGCGGAGGATGTCCGGAAGGGCGACGAGCGCCAAGTCTGGTTCGCGGCCTGGAACCGGGCCGCCCCCGGCCACGTTTTGGCGCCTGGCGCCGGTCTCGAGAAGAAACTTGTTTGGGAACAAGACGAGCGGATTCTCGACGCCGCGTTTCCAGCGGACCGGATGCTGCTGCTCACTTCATCCAACCTGGTCTGGTTCAGCCGGCAGGAGGGCCAGTGGACCCGTTCCATGTCCGTGGCGATTCCCGCGCCGAAAGCATGGCCCAGGGACCTGCGCGGCCGCTTGCGCATTGTGGGGTCGAACTATCTGGCCTACTTGCCGGGGATGGCGTGCGGCGGCGCGTGGCAGCCGCCGGTTTCCCTGGAGTGCAAGGCGTCCGGCGATCCGTGGGTGCTGGAATCGGGCAGCCGCGACCTGCTGCTGGCGAGTTTCGCCGCCGGCCGCAACTACTTCGATGGCCGCGTTGCCACGCAAACCGGCCTGCGGAAGACCGTGGAGCCGTTCTATTCCGCCGCCTCCGTGGATGAGCGGGGAAAAGCGCTGTGGCTGCTCGCCATGGTGGACGGGCGGGTCCGCCTTTTCGACGAATCGTTCGAGCCGGCCGGCGACATCAATGCCTGGGGCAGCGACATCGTGGGCACGGACGCACGCTGCGCCGGCGGCTCCCAGGTTCTCGCCACGCGGCCCGGCGGCGCCGAACCGGACGCGGTCCAGGCTTTTGCCATCGTAAACCGCGCGGCCGTCCCGCTGGGCGCGCCGGCGGAATTCCCCGGACCGGTCACGGCGCTTTGGGTTTCGGGCCAAGCTTCCGCGCTGGCCGTATCCAAGAATATAACGACAGGCAAGTATGCGGCTTATCTGCTCACGCTGGTTTGCGGTTTGTAGTCTGCTCCTGGCGTTGACGGCGCATGCCGCCACGCGGCCGCATTATGGCGGCACGCTGCGGGTGGAAATCCACGAATCGTCTGATGCGATGGGTTCGCCGCCGGGCTTCGCGGTGACGAGTTGGGTGGGCCGCCGCGCGGTCCTGGCGCCCGACGAGAACGCACCGGGCGGCCGTCCATTTCTCGATAGCGTCGAGATTGAAATGGGGAAGCCGCTGCGCGACCAGGCGATCGATTTCGGATTAGGCAAGGCTGACGTGGTGGAACTCGACGCCAACGAATCTCGCCGTCCGGTCTCCGGCCGCAAGGTGTGGTCATCCGCGCCGGTGCGTGTGCTGGCGGTGGTTTTCCAACCGCGCATCGCGGACGCCCGCATCCGCGAAGCCCTCGCATTGGCTATTGACCGGACCGCCATCTACAACGTCCTCCTGCAACGGCAGGGCGAGATCTCCGGCGCACTCCTGCCGCAGTGGCTGTCGGGCTACGCGTTCCTGTTTCCCGCCACGGCGGATTTGGCCCGAGCGCGGGCGCTCGCCGGTGAAGCGCCGGCGGCAGCGCGCCGGATCACGCTGGCGGTGGACGACCCGGCCGACCAGCCCATGGCGGAGCGGGTTTCGGTCAATGCCCGCGACGCCGGCCTAACCGTCATCCCGGCGCCGCGCGGCGGCGATGCGGACGCACGCCTGGTGGAAGCGCGCGTGGCTTCTTCGAACCCCTCCGACGCCTTGAAATCTTTGGCCGCCGCGCTCGGCCTTCCCGAACCGCCGCGCGCCGATTCGCCGGAGACGCTGTATGCGGCCGAGAGCGCCTTGCTCGAAGGCTTTCGCGCAATCCCGCTGTTTCATCTTCCGGACGTGTACGGCGCTTCGCCGCGCGTCCAAGGCGGCCCGGGCATCACGGCCCTGGGCGAGTGGAGCTTTCAGAACCTGTGGCTGGAGAGCGGCAAGCCATGACCTTTCGCACGCGCCTGCTGCTGATCTTTACGGTAGCCGTGGTGGCCTCGGTCGGGTTGGTCGAATGGGTGGTGTCGGTGACCGCGCGGCGCAGGTTCGAGTCCGTGGAAGCGCAGAGGGCGGGCGACCTGGTAGCGCAGTTCCGCGCCGAGTTTCAGCGCCGGGGGGGCGAAATCGTGCGGGAAGTGAACGGCATCGCGGCTTCCGACGCGGCCGTCCAGATCGCCATGGCATCGGACTCCTCGCCGTACTATGGCGAAGCCGCCTCGCTGGCCGCGCCCCACGGCTTGGGCCTGCTGGAATTGGTGGCGGGCGACGGCTCGATCGTCTCCTCGGCGGAGTGGCCTGCCCGGTTCGGGTACAAGGAAGACTGGCTGGCGGCGGGCGCGTGGCGCGCCGGTCACGCCACGCTCCGGCGCGAAGAGCTGCCCGATGGCTTCACGCTGGCGCTGTCCGCCGTCAGTACGGCCACGGCCGGCGACCGCAAGCTGTACGTGGTGGGCGGGCAACGGCTCGACCGCGAGTTTCTCTCCACGCTGGTGTTGCCGGCCGACATGCGGGTGCTGCTTTATCGCAATCTCAGCCCGCAGTTTTCCTCCGCCGACCTGATGGAGAGCGGGGCGAGCCTGGGAACGGCGCAAGTCGCGCTCTTGCGGCCATTCATCGAACGGATACGGAAGGAACCCCAGGAGATCGGCGCGACGGTGGGGTCTGGCGCGGATGCCGCCATCTTGCGCGCCCTTCCACTCATGGGAAGCGGAACCGAACTGCTCGGCGTCTTGCTGATTTCGAGCTCCAGCCGCGAATTGGCGCAACTGGAGTCGTTCCTCCGCTGGACCGGCATCGTGGTGGGGGCCGGCGGCATCGCCTTGGGCATCGCCTTGAGTTGGTGGGCTACGGCGCGCGTCACACGGCCCGTCCGCAAGCTGGCGGAAAGCGCCGGTAAGGTGGCCGCCGGCGCCTGGGCGACCACGGTGGAAACCACTTCCGCCGATGAGATCGGTCAACTGGCGCGCGCCTTCAACCGCATGACGCACGAGATTGTGGAGCAGCGCGAGCGCCTGGTGCAGGCTGAGCGCGTGGCGGCATGGCGCGAGTTGGCGAGGCGCCTGGCCCACGAGCTGAAGAACCCGTTGTTCCCCTTGCAAATCACGGTGGAGAACATGCAGCGGGCGCGCGAGAGCCATCCCGAAGAATTCGACGAGGTGTTCCGCGAGGGGGCGGCCACACTTCTCGCCGAACTGACCAACCTCAAGCAGATTGTCGGGCGATTCAGCGACTTCGCCAAGATGCCGGCGCCCGAAATGCGCCCCGTGGATTTCAATGGTCTGGCGGCCGAGGCGCTGAAATTGATGGAACCACAGCTCGCGCGAGCCCGCGTCGAGACGCGGCTGGAACTCGACCCCGGCCTGCATCCCGTCAGGGCCGACGCCGGGCAGATGACCGGCGTACTGCGCAACCTGGTTCTGAACGCCATCGATGCCATGGGGAACGGCGGAACGTTGACGGTGCGCACGACGGCCCTCCCGGACGGCGTGCGATTGGAGGTATCCGACACCGGCCAGGGCCTCACGCGCGAGGAGTGCGAGCGCCTTTTCACGCCCTACTACACCACCAAAACGCACGGAACCGGTCTGGGGCTCGCCATCGTGCAATCGGTGGTCAGCGACCATGGCGGCCGCATCTCGGTGGAAAGCGATCCAGGCAAGGGGACGACGTTCCGAATGGACTTGGGCGCTTAGTGTCGTAACTATAAGACCCCTCATATAGATATTTCCCTTGACGTCACACTATATATTGGGGCACTATTACGAAAGCGAGTCTCCAATCCGGAGATCCTGGAGGGTGAAGTGAGCCAGCTTTCAACCAGCGTCAGTGCGAAAATGGTATCGGTGAAGACCGGAAACGACAACAAGACCAGGACCGGGGTTTCATTCCCGCGTTACTTTACAGCCCGGCTCGAAGCCGGCAAGACTCCTTACGACGAGATCCGGTGGGAAACCCGCACCGCCTCCATCGGCAACGACAAGGGCGCCGTCATCTTCGAACAGCGCGACGTCGAGGTCCCCATGGACTGGTCGCAGACGGCTACGAACATTGTGGCCAGCAAGTACTTCCACGGGAAGCTCGGGTCGCCGGACCGCGAAACCGGCGTGTCCCAACTGGTGCAGCGGGTGGTGGACGCCATCGCCGGATGGGGCTGCAAGGACGGCTATTTCAAGACCCCCGAGGACGGCGAGAATTTCCGGATGGAATTGGCCCACCTTATGCTGACGCAAAAGGCCTGCTTCAACTCTCCGGTCTGGTTTAACGTCGGAGTCCCGGAGGCTCGCGGGTATGGGTGGGTTTACGACCACGCGGCCGGCCGCATAGGCAAGCTGGAGGCCGGGGTGGTGCGCCCGCAGTGCTCGGCCTGCTTCATCGTCTCCGTGAAGGACTCGCTCGAATCGATTCTGGACCTTGCGAAGACCGAGGGCATGCTGTTCAAATGGGGCTCCGGCACGGGGACGAATCTCTCGGCTTTGCGCGAAGAGGACGCCATCCTTTCGGGCGGCGGGCGCGCTTCCGGACCGCTTTCCTTCATGAAGGGCTTCGACGCGTTCGCCGGCGTGATCAAGTCCGGGGGCAAGACCCGCCGTGCCGCCAAAATGGTGATTCTGAACGCCGACCACCCCGACGTGGAGCACTTCATCTGGTGCAAGGCCAAGGAAGAGAAGAAGGCCTACACGCTGGTGGAGGCGGGCTACGATTCGTCGCTCGACGGCGACGCCTACAGCTCCATCTTTTTCCAGAACGCCAACAACTCCGTCCGCGCCACCGACGACTTCATGGAGGCCGCCATGACGGATGGCGACTGGTGGACCCGCTCCGTTTCCACCGGCCAGCCGGTGAAGCGCTGCAAGGCGCGCGACATGGTGCGCCAGATCGCCGAAGCGACCCACCAGTGCGGCGACCCCGGCATGCAATTCGATACCACGGTGAACCGCTGGAATCCCTGCAAAAACTCGGCGCGAATCAACGCTTCGAACCCCTGTTCGGAGTACATGTTCCTGGACGATTCGGCCTGCAACCTTTCCTCCCTGAACCTGATGAAGTTCGTGGGGCCCGACGGCCAGTTCGACGTGGAAGCGTTCCGCCACGCCGTGGACACCATGATCATGGCCCAGGAAATCATCGTCGATAACGCCAGCTATCCCACCGAGAAGATCGCCGAAAACTCGCACAACTACAGGCCACTGGGCTTGGGCTACGCCAACCTGGGCGCGCTGCTGATGTCCATGGGCGTGCCGTACGACAGCGACCAGGGCCGCGACAACGCGGCCGCCATCACTGCCATCATGTGCGGCCAGGCGTACCTCACCAGCTCGCGAATCGCCGAGGCGACCGGTCCGTTCCCTGGCTATGCGGCCAATGAGCAGCCGTTCCTGGAAGTGATCCGCATGCACCGGGACGCCGCCAACCGCATCGGCCGCCATCATGTGTCCACGGCCCTCTACCAGGGCGCCCAGGATTGTTGGAACGAAGCCTACGAATCCGGCGCCCGAGCCGGATACCGCAACGCGCAGGTCACGGTGATCGCGCCCACCGGCACCATCGGCTTCATGATGGACTGCGATACCACCGGCATCGAGCCCGAACTGGCCCTGGTCAAGTTCAAGAAGCTGGTGGGCGGCGGCGTGATCAAGCTTGTCAACAACATCGTGCCCCAGGCGCTGATCAAGCTGGGCTACAGGCCGGAACAGGCCGAGCAGATCGTCAGCCACATCGATTCCACGGCGACCATCGAAGGCGCGCCGCACCTGAAGCCCGAACACCTGGCCGTATTCGATTGCAGCTTCCGGCCGCAGAACGGCTCGCGCTCCATCCACTACATGGGCCATGTGAAGATGATGGCGGCGGTGCAGCCGTTCATCTCCGGCGCGATCTCCAAGACTATTAACATGCCCGAGGAATCGACCGCGGCGGAGATCATGAACGCCTATATCGAGAGCTGGAAGCTGGGGCTGAAGTCGGTGGCGATTTACCGCGACAACTCGAAGAAGGTGCAGCCGCTCAACTCGTCGGCCGGCAAGTCCGAGAAGGCCGCGGCGCCCGCCCCGGCGCCGGTGGAGAAGGTGGTCTTCCGCCCGGTACGCCGCAAGCTGCCCGACGAGCGCCGCGCCATCACCCACAAGTTCTCTATCGGCGGGCACGAAGGATACATTACAGTCGGCATGTACGACGATGGCGCGCCGGGCGAGATTTTCATCACCATGGCCAAGGAAGGTTCCACCATCTCCGGCCTGATGGATGCGTTCGCCACGGCGGTCAGTTTCAACCTGCAGTACGGCGTTCCGCTCAAGTTCCTGGTGGACAAATTCGCGCACGTGCGGTTCGAGCCCAGCGGCTGGACCGGGAACCAGCAGATTCCCTATGCCAAGTCCATCATGGATTACATTTTCCGCTGGCTGGGCGCAAGGTTCCTGGGCCCCGAGTACGCCGTATCGGAGGCGCGCGATTCGGCCGGCACGCTGCGCCCGACCGAACCCAGCCCGCAGCAGGAACTGGCGTTCACACCGCCGGTCACCGACGCCCCCATGTGCTCCGAATGCGGCTCGATCATGACCCGCAACGGAAGCTGCTACAAGTGCGGGAACTGCGGCGGGACCAGCGGTTGCAGCTAATTTAAGGAGTTTGGAGTATGTCACTGCAACCATTGTGTTTATTCATCGCGCCGCTCAGGGGCGACGATAGCGCCACTCGAGAACGGTCTGAAGATGTGTACGCCTCTTTGGTAGTACCAGCCGCAAAACAGGCGGGTTTCTTTCCGGATTTCATCCTGGACGACGAGCCTGGAACGATCATGAACCACATCGTTCGGAGCATTGAGGCCGCTCGGGTGGTCGTGGCAGACCTCACGGGAAACAACTTCTCAGTTGGATACGAGTTTGCCTTCGCGCACATGATCAGTAAGCCGACGATCCCCGTTATCAAGAGCGGTTGTGCCAAGCCATTTGATCTTCAGACAATGAGAGCCGTTGAGTACGACTACCCGAGCCGAGGAGCACTTCGGGCGGCTATCCCCCAATTGGTCGAGCAGCTAAAACGGGTCAGGACAGCGCCTGTCATGACCGACAACCCGCTTCAAAACGCTTTGAAGGCAGTTGAACCACCCAAGCAAGCTCCCCCTCTACCTGTGATCCCTCCAACCCTGCCGCCGCCGGACGTTCTTCGCCCGATCGAATCGCCGCCTCGCTCGGCGTTCGGTGTGGCGCTTCGAACACTTGCGGGTTTGGGCGTACCAGCGGAACCGGAGCCTTCGACTCCGTTGTCTCTCATCGCTGGTCGAGGGCAGATTCGCCACGGTCTGGGGTCCTTCGATGCGTCGCCACCAAGTCTTGTTCCGCCGGTCGAATCGCCGATGCGATCGCCGTTTAGCGCACCAACTGACTCGCTCACCGAGACGTTCCGCCGCGGTTTGGGCATACTAGCGGAACCTGGGCCCCGTCCGCGCTTCCTCTTTGACCCGCCACCGCCGAGCACCAAGCGGTAGCGCTCGTAAGGCCTTCATCCCTGGTCCTCTTCGGGAAGGCCGCCAATCTCCAGGTACGCTGTCGAGCCGTGCATCTGCAAGCACAGACCACCGTCGTCGATGCCGACTTCCGCGTCCTCCGGCAGCGTGTCCAGCCAGGCACGAACGTCCTGTTTCGACATCATGTTCGATTTCCTTTCTCCGGCAAGGCCGGGTTGTCAATGATCGCCGAGTTCCTACTTCTCCTCTGGGATGTGGAAGCCTATGCGCGGTTTGGGACGTCTCGGGTTCTTCAACTTTCTAGACTCCCTTGCCACGTTCTTGGTGAGGGCTTCTATGTCGCCGATCACGATGGAGAGCACTTCGCTATGATCCCTCTGGCCCGCTTCCACCTTTTCAATTCTGCGGGCCAGGGCATTATGGCTTGCCAGTATCCGGCGGAGCCTAACGAACGTGCGGATAATCATAATGTTCATCTGCACGGCTCGCGCGCTACGGAGTACGGACGAGAGCATAGCCACGCCATGCTCCGTGAATGCGTAGGGCAACAGACGAGGGTCGCGGTGCTTCTGGGAACCGGTCACAATTTGTGACCGGTTCGAGGCCTCGGCTTCTTCATCCGTGAGTCGGAACATAAAATCATCGGGGAACCGATCGGGGTTGCGCTTGACAGCCTGGTTCAAGGTCTTCGTGGGTACCTGTACAACTCGGCCAGGTCACTGTCGAGCATGACCCTCTGCCCGCGGATGAGGTAGATCTTCCGTTCGATCAGCTCGACTGGCGGCGTCAGTTCCCGCGCCGGCAGGACTTGTTTCTCCATTGGCTCTCGAGGGTTCAAGGCAGCCACGTCCGCCCGCTCCGCCGCAAGCTGCCCGACGAGCGCCGCTCCATCACCCATAGATTCTCTATCGGCGGGCACGAAAGATACATTACAGCCGACTTAATCATCATTCCCCGTGGGAACCGACCCTGCGGGACCCGGCATATCACCGGGATTGGCAGGCGGAAGCGCCGGCGGAAGCGCCTGCCCCACCAGGATCTGCATGATTTGCGGAACGAAGCCAATTTCGGGGGTAGGTGGCTGATTCGATTGGGGCTGGGCATCCTCAGTGGCGGGGGCGGTGGCGGCCCCCAGGTCCTGGAGTTGCTTGAGGGCGCGGTCGTAATTGCGGTAAGTGGAATTGAGGCGGCGCTGGAGGCGGTCGAAAACCTTGTCGCCGTGGTAAAGAATGCGGCCCTCAGTGACTTCGGGGAACATATCCGATTCAGAGTCGGTTCGCTTCGCCAAGTAGAACCAGAGCGACGACTCGGCGCGGCTGAGGCGGCGGAGGAGCCAATCGCAGGTAACCAGGGTATCGACGAGCATGCGGCGTTCGGGCGTAGAGGTGTCGAAGCGCTCGCGGTATTCGGCGAGGAGAGTTTCAAGTTGGGCCGGATCTTCACTGGGGATGACTTCGGCTTGGGCGTCGATGCCGGATTTCAAGGCATTGAACCGGGATGCGGCTTTACCTTCCGGGGTTCGCGGGCCGGAGGATCTTCGGGCGTTTTGACGATTCGCGTCGATTTGTTTGAGTGTTGCCATATTACCTACCGACTTGACGGTAGCAGGGGAGCAGGGCGGCGCTGGGCTGATATCGATCGGAAGTCTTTTTGATTCAACGCGCAAATATTTTGAAGTTGCGGTGACCGATAAAGGTTTCATCAGTTTCGCGGCGCAGCGCCGGCCTTCGGCCGATGGCCGACGGGGGCGTCGGCCGGGCCCAGAGGGCACCCCCGGGGGGTCTGCCCCACTTGTGGTAGGGTCTATAATCGTAGCATTCCCGCTGTAGCAGGAAGGCTAAGGAGACATACCAGATGAGACATCATGTTTATTTTGCAGCGCTGGCGCTGGCCGCGCTCGCGCCACTTGGCGCCCAAGCGCCGCAGGGCTGGAAGATGCGCGTCGACCGCAGCGCGGCGGCGACGGACCCGGACGCTTCCGGCAGTATCAAGTTCGTCACCCAGGGGTCGGGCTTCCACGCGACGAACCCCCAGGCGGCGGTGTACTGGAATCCGGCGAACACGGTTACGGGCCCTTATACTCTGAAGGGTACGTTTACGCTGATGAAGCCGAGCGGCCACACCAACTATTACGGCCTGGTGTTCGGCGGCAACGCCATCGAAGGCCCGCAGGAGAGCTATCTGTACTTCGTGGTGGCGCAGGACGGGACATGGCTGATCAAACGCCGCGACGGCGACGGGACCAGCAATGTGTCGGCGAAGACGCCCAGCGACGCGGTGAAGAAACCGGACGCCAGCGGCCAGTCCAAAAATGCTCTGGAAGTGCGCGTGGGCGCCGACAAAATCGATTTCGTGGTCAACGGCGTAGTAGTGAACACCCAACCTAAGAGCGGCGCCACGGCCAAGAGCGACGGCATATACGGCATCCGCATCAATCACCTGCTGGAGGTTCAGGTGGACGGATTCGGGATTTCGAGGTAGCGGCGCGGTTCGCCGGCGTCACATTGCGGCGAGGGCGGCCCGTCCACTTACAAGGGCCGTGGCCTGGTCGCGGCGGCGAATGGCGCTGGCCATCGACTTGACGTGAGGCATGGCCCGGATCAACTTCTCCGAGTCCGGGACGCGCGCCGGCCACTTGGCATCCGAGCGATCCGTCTTGTATGGCTTGTACGACGGCGCGGACATCTGGTGCATCTCGTAAAGCGCCTGGTTGCAGGATTCGATCTGGCCATCCCATGCCGCGTCGTCCGCCGTTTCCAGCGTCCGCAGGATGCCTTGCAGCAACGTCTTGGTGCTATCGTACAACATGTTAAGCCTCACTTCGTACGGAGATATAGCGCCGAACCGGAGCCCTGAGCCGACTCTGACGGCGCCCGAACAACCAAGCCAGGTTGGCGGGATAAGTCAATAATCGTATTGTACCACACAAGCATTCGTGCTACACTCAAAGCTGATTTGATGATTTCGCCGATTCCAGGTCGACTTTTCTAGCGTTCACATTCCCGCTACTTTCGTCCGCCCTCCAAATTAGCCTCTCCTTCAAATCTGTAAAGGATAAACTAACGATGAAAAACATTTATGTTGGGAACCTCAGTTTTGGGGCTACCGAAGATTCCGTTCGTGCGCTTTTCGAAACGCACGGGACGGTTGGACGGGTAAACATTTGCACGGACCGCGACACTGGGCAACCCAGGGGTTTCGGATTTGTCGAAATGTCTAACGATGGCGAAGGCGAGAAGGCGATCGCGGCGCTGAACGGCACTGACCTGGATGGCAGGACGCTGAGCGTCAACGAGGCGCGCCCGAAGACCGAACGTTCCGGCGGCGGTGGCGGCGGATACGGACGGAAGCGCTGGTAGGTTTTTGAGTAAGTAAGATTGGCGGCCCCGATCCGGCTGAAACTGGCCGGATCGGGGCTTTGTTGTTTTGGAGGCGTTCTAAACTAAGGGCTGCGCGGGACCGGGATTATGTCGGCAGGAATGCGGGCATCGCCGCCTGGAAAGGCTGCGCCACGAAGATCTGGTGCGGATGAAAGGACTTGAACCTTCACACCCTTGCGGGTACATGGACCTGAACCATGCGCGTCTGCCAATTCCGCCACATCCGCACTAACGAGAGACAGACGACGAAAAACGATCGTCTGTCCTACTCCATTCTGCCACGCTAGACTACATCCACGCCCATGCTGCGGGCTGTGCCTTCCACGGACCGCATGGCCGCCGCCACGTCAAAGCAATTCAGGTCGGGCATCTTGATCTTGGCGATCTCTTCCACTTGCTGGCGCGTGATCTGGCCCACCTTGTTCTTGTGAGGCTCGGCCGAGCCCTTCGCCAGGTTCACGGCGCGCTTGATCAACACCGGGACCGGCGGCGTCTTGGTAATAAACGTGAACGAGCGGTCCGAGAAGATGGTGATCACCACCGGGATGATCAGGCCTTCCTGGTCCTTGGCGGACGTCTTGGCGTTGAACGCCTTGCAGAAGTCCATGATGTTGACGCCCTGCGGGCCGAGCGCCGTGCCCACCGGGGGCGCGGGCGTGGCCTTGCCGGCCGGAATCTGCAGTTTGACCTGCGCGGTTACTTTCTTTGCCATACGTTAAACCTTTTCGACTTGCAGGAATTCCAGCTCTACCGGGGTGGCGCGGCCGAAAATCGTCACCATCACGCGCAGCGTGCCGCGTTCCGGGTTGACCTCGTCCACTTTACCGGAGAAGTTCGCGAACGGCCCGTCGACGATGCGCACCGAATCGTTCTTCTCGAATGTCGTCTTGGGCCGGGGACGCTCCGCCGAGGACGCCTGGCGGTATAGCACCTGGTTGACCTCGTCGGCGCTCAACGGCACGGGGGAGTTCCCGCCGCCCACAAAACCCGTGACGCGCGGCGTGTTCTTGACTTCGTGCCAGAGCGCGTCGTTCATTTCCATTTCCACCAGCACGTAGCCCGGATAGACCA
>OBLW0100001560.1_pt1 | contig 19278 bp, 15 predicted proteins | sample 1520161 | NCBI WGS metagenome assembly OBLW01 (sample SAMEA3539309, study PRJEB22396) | soil metagenome | biome: tundra; feature: field; material: soil | place: USA | collected 2010-05 | depth 0.15 m | reverse complement strand
CCGGGTCAGCCTGCTCGACCAGGCTCGCGCGGCCAGCCCCGGCCAGCTGGGCAAGATCGTGACGGTGACCAAGACCAGCAATCTGGCTGCCGCCCTGGCCGACGTGCGCAAGGGCACCGACGACGCAGCGGCTCAGCAGGCGGGCGGCCGCCTCATCGTGCACTACTCGGTCGCCAACCCAACCACCTCCGCCATTGTGACCTCGGTATTCTCCTCGATCGTGCAGCAGGCCAACCTGGCCGCCACCGGACGGCCGCCCACCTACCAGTTGATCGCCGCGCAGGTCGAGGACAAGTCGCTGAAGGCGATCCAGTACCTGGCACCAGGCCTGCTCGGCTGGGCGATCGCGTCCGGCGCCGCCTTCGGCGCCGCGATCACTCTCGTTGGCTGGCGGAAGGACAAGCTGCTGCGCAGGCTGCGCTTGTCACCGGTGAGCACGTGGTCGGTGGTGACGGCCCGCATCGGAATGAGCGTGGCGGTCGCCATCGTGCAGATGTTCGTCTTCATCGCGATCGCCATCACCCCCTACTTCGGGCTGAAGCTCACCTCGTCGTGGTGGATGGCGATCCCCGTGGTGATCTCTGGCACCCTGGCGTTCATGTCGATCGGCCTCCTCGTGGGCGCGGTGTCCAGGACGCAGCAGGCGGCCACCTCGATCGCGAACCTGATCATCCTGCCGATGGCGTTTCTTGGTGGGGCCTTCATTCCGCTGGACTTCGCGCCGAACTGGATCCGGGAGGTGTCCTACGTGATGCCGTTGCGGTACCTGGTGGTCGGGGTGCAGAACGTGATGGCCCGCGGTCTGGGGCCGGCGTCAGCGCTCCCGGCGATTGGCATCCTGCTGGGCTTCACCGCAGTGCTGACGGTAATAGCGATCCGGGTATTCCGCTGGGATGAGATCTGAGCCGCCGTCCGGGGGCGGGGCGTCGGCCGTCCTGGCCAGGGCTCGGGTAAGCTCACAGCAGCCGACAACATCGTTCGGGAGAGACCTCGCGCAACCAGCGCGGGGCGCCGAAGGGGCAACCTCCCCGGAACCTCTCAGGCACAAAGGACCGAACGAGATAGGCGTCTCTGGAGTCTTAGTTCGCGCTGATGGGTTCCGCGCTGGCCCGGCGGATCCACAACGGCAGAACCCGCGATGACAGAGGGGGAGGAACCACGACCCGGCGCTGACGCGCCTGGCGGCTCCCTCTGGAGGCTCCGATGACCTTTGCGGCACCGAACTATCCGGCTCAGAATGTAGCGGCGCGGGACTTCGCGGCGCCGAACTTCGCGGCGCGTCACATCGGGCCTTCTCCGGCCGACCAGGAGCGAATGCTCGCCGTGACCGGCCACTCCAGCCTCGACGCGCTCACCACGGCGGCGCTGCCACCAGGGCTCGGCGACCCGGCCACCGGCCAGCCCGGTGGCCTGCGGCTGCCGCCCGCGCTGGCCGAGGAGGAGGCGCTGGCCGAGCTGCGCCGGCTGGCCAGCCGCAACACGGTAGCCGTGTCCATGATCGGCCTGGGCTACTACGGGACCATCACGCCGGCCGTGATCCGCCGTAACCTGCTGGAGAACCCCGGCTGGTACACGGCGTACACGCCGTATCAGCCGGAAATCTCGCAGGGCCGCCTCGAAGCGCTGCTCAACTTCCAGACCATGGTGGCCGACCTGACCGGGCTTCCCGTGGCAGGGGCGTCCCTGCTGGATGAGGCGACCGCAGCCGCCGAGGCCATGACCCTGGCCAGGCGGGCGTGCGGCCGGGGCCGGATTTTCCTGGCCGACGCCGACTGCCTGCCGCAGACCCTGGCGGTGCTCGCGACCAGAGCGGAGCCCATCGGAATCGAGCTGCGGGTGGCCCCGGTCACGGTCGGCCTCATCGAGGCGCAGCCGGACGGCGAACTGTTCGGCGTGCTGCTGCAGTATCCAGGGGCCAGCGGGGCGGTCCGAGATCTGCGGCCGGTCATCGCCGCGGCCCGCGACCGGGGGGCGGTGACGGCGGTGGCCGCCGACCTGATGGCGCTGACCCTGCTGATGCCACCCGGCGAGATGGGCGCGGACATCGCGGTGGGCACCACGCAGCGGTTCGGTGTCCCGATGGGCTTCGGCGGTCCGCATGCCGCCTTCATCGCGGTCCGTGACAGCCTGCGCCGGCAGCTGCCCGGACGGCTGGTCGGGGTGTCCGTCGACGCGGCCGGCCGGCCCGCCTACCGGCTCGCCCTGCAGGCCCGTGAGCAGCACATCCGCAGAGAGAAGGCGACCAGCAACATCTGCACCGCGCAGGTGCTGCTAGCCGTCATCGCCGCGATGTACGCGACCTACCACGGCCCGGACGGGCTCGCGGCCATCGCCAGGCGGGTGCACCACCAGGCGGCCCGCCTGGCCGCCACGTTGCGCGGCAGCGGCCTGGAGGTCCCGGAGACCGGGTTCTTCGACACGATCACGGTCCGCCTGCCCGGCAGCGCCGCGAGCGCGGCGGAGCGGGCCCGCGAGGCCGGATACAACGTGTACTTGGCTGACGCTGACACGGTCCAGGTCGCGTGCGACGAGACCACCACGGACACGCATCTGGCCGGGGTCGCCGCGGCGCTCACCGTCGGCCTCACGCCGTCCGGGGATCTCGGGCCGCTCGCGGAAGCGGGCGACGCGCTGCCCGCCGAACTGGCCCGTACCTCCGGCTACCTGAGCCACCCGGTGTTCCATGAGCACCGGAGCGAGACGGCGATGCTGCGCTACCTGCGCCGTCTCGCCGACTCCGACATCGCCCTGGACCGCTCCATGATCCCGCTGGGTTCATGCACGATGAAGCTGAACGCGGCGGCCGAGATGGAGCCGGTGACCTGGCCGGAGTTCGCGGCGCTGCATCCTTTCGCCCCGGCCGCGCAGTCCCGCGGCTACAGGGAGCTGATCGAGGGCCTGGAGACCTGGCTTGCGGAGATCACCGGGTATGACGCGGTGTCGCTGCAGCCGAACGCGGGCTCGCAGGGCGAGCTGGCCGGCCTGCTGGCCATCCGCGCCTATCACGCCTCGCGGGGTGACGCCGGGCGTGACGTGTGCCTGATCCCCGAGTCGGCGCACGGGACCAATGCCGCGAGCGCCGTGCTGGCCGGACTGCGCGTGGCGGTGGTGAAGTGCGGCGGCGACGGCGCAATCGACCTCACGGATCTGCGGGCCAGGCTCGACGCGCACGAGGGCCGGGTGGCCGCCATCATGCTGACCTATCCGTCCACCAACGGGGTGTTCGAGGAGACCATCACCCAGGTGTGCGAGGTGGTGCACGAGGCGGGCGGCCAGGTGTACGTGGACGGGGCCAACCTCAACGCCCTGGTCGGGCTGGCCAAGCCCGGCACATTTGGCGCCGACGTGTCGCACCTGAACCTGCACAAGACGTTCTGCATCCCGCATGGCGGTGGTGGCCCGGGCGTGGGTCCGGTCGCCGTCCGCGGCCACCTCGCGGCGTTCCTTCCCGGCCGTGCCGTCCCCGGGGAGGTCCCCGGACCCCGAGAGCCCGGAAATTCCCGCGATGCCGGTTCGCCTGGTGTCGGGCCGGTAGCCGCCGCGCCATATGGATCAGCGGGCATCCTGCCGATCTCCTGGGCGTACATCCGGATGATGGGCGCGGACGGCCTGCGCCGCGCCACCCAGGTGGCGATCCTGTCGGCCAACTACATCGCGGCCCGGCTGGCCCCGCATTACCCGGTGCTTTACACCGGCCGCGGCGGCCTCGTGGCGCACGAGTGCATCATCGACCTGCGGCCGATCACCCGGGACACCGGCGTCACCGTCGAGGATGTGGCGAAACGTCTCATCGACTACGGGTTCCACGCGCCGACGATGTCGTTCCCGGTGGCCGGCACCCTGATGGTCGAGCCGACGGAGAGCGAGGACCTCGCTGAACTCGACCGGTTCTGCGCGGCCATGATCGCGATCAGGCAGGAGATCGCACAGGTGGCCGCCGGGGAGTACGACGCCCAGGACAACCCGCTGCGGAACGCGCCGCACACGGCCGCGATGCTGCTGGCGACGGACTGGAAGCACCCCTATGAGCGCGAGCAGGCCGCCTTTCCTGTGCTAGCCAACACGGGACTTGCCAACACGGGACTTGCCAACACGGGACTTGCCAACACGGGACTTGCCAACACGGGACTTGCCAACACGGGGCCTGGCGACAAGCGGGCCAAGTACTGGCCGCCGGTGCGCCGCATCGACCAGGCCTACGGTGATCGCCACCTGGTCTGTGCCTGCCCGCCCCCTGAGGCCTTCGAAGACTGACCCGCGCACCGCGCTGAGGATCCGGGCCCGCGGACTCGGCCATGGCAGGGGGCCCCGCAACAGGGCTACGCTGCCTGCGGGCGAACGGAGGAAGAGGCACAGGATGACGGATCCGGCAGAGTGGGTCGTGGTAGGTCTCGACAACGGTGGCACGGCCAATAACGCGACGGTGCTCGACTCGGCGGGGCGGTTCCTCGTTGATCGGATGCTGGAGATGCCCAGCCGGGTCCGGGAGGGCCCGGACGCGGCCATCGAGGCGCTCGCTGGTTCGTTCGATTATGTCCTCAAGGTCACTGGCGTGGCCCGGACCGCGGTGCGAGCCGTGGGCCTGGACACTCCCGGGCCGGCGAGCGCCGACGGCGTCCTGTCCTCCCGGGGCGCCGCGAACTTCGGCCACCCGGACTGGCCTGGTTTCGACATCCGCACCGCCCTGGCGGCGAGGCTCGGTCTGCCCGTGGTCTACCTCAATGACGCCAACGCGGCCGCGCTCTACGCGCACCAGGTCCATTTCGGCGCCGAGGCATGGCGGCACTCCTCGGTCGCGGCGATTGTCGGCACCGGGCTGGGCGGTGGCGTGGTGGAGGCCGGCCAGGTGGTGCGCGGCGCGGCGGGCATGGCGGGCGAGTTCGGCCACATCCAGATCCCGCTGGACGGGCTGCTGGGCGAGGGCCAGCCGGTGCCGGCCTGCAACTGCGGGCTGCCCGGTGACGCGGAAAGCGTGGCCTCCCTCACCGGGATTGAGCGGAACCTGCTGCCGTACTGGCTGAGCCAGTTCGAGGGGCATGACCTCGCCGGGGTCGAGCCGCCCGGCAAGGCCGCCAAGCTGGTCAGGAGCTACGGCGAGGCAGGCGACCCGCTTGCCCTCAAGATCTTCGAGCAGCAGGCTATGGCGCTTGGCCGGATCTTCACCATCGCGGCCGCGTTCACCGACCCGGACACTTATTTCGTCGGGGGCGGCGTGGTCGAGGCCGAGCCGAGCTTCCGGGACTGGTTCCTGGACAAGGTCCGTGAGCACACTGTGCTGCGCGAGGAGCAGGCCCGGGTGGCTGACTTCGCGCTTGTCCCCGATCTTGACCAGGCCGGAGCCCGGGGTTCGGCGTTCGCCGCGCGCCCGGCGGCCGGAGAGCGCGCATAGAGTTGCTGGGTGGCAGATCCGCACGGCTACCGGCCAACTCCGGGCTCGATCCCCGAGTCTCCGGGCGTCTACCGCTTCCGTGATGAGCATGGCCGCGTTATCTATGTCGGCAAGGCGAAAAACCTGCGGTCCAGGCTGAACTCCTACTTCGCCGATTTCGCCGGGCTCCATCCGCGGACCCAGTCCATGCTGACCTGCGCGGCCGCGGTGGACTGGACTGTTGTCGGCACCGAGGTCGAAGCGCTCCAGCTGGAATACTCCTGGATCAAGGAGTTCGACCCGCGGTTCAACGTGCGGTACCGGGACGACAAGAGCTACCCCTACCTCGCCGTCACCATGGACGAGGAGTACCCGCGGGTCATGGTCCTGCGCGGCGCGAAACGGCGCGGGGTCCGCTACTTCGGCCCTTACTCGCACGCATGGGCGATCAGGGAGACAGTGGACGCGCTGCTCCGGGTGTTCCCGGTGCGGACCTGCTCGGCGGGGGTGTTCAAGCGCGCCGGCCAGATCGGGCGGCCGTGCCTGCTCGGGTATATCGGCAAATGCTCGGCGCCGTGCGTGCAGCGGATCAGCGCCCCGGAGCACCGGCTGCTCGCGGAGGAATTCTGCGATTTCATGGCCGGCCAGACCGCCCGGTTCACCAGGCGGCTCGAGGCGGAGATGCGCCGGGCCGCGGCCGCTGAAGAGTTCGAGCGGGCCGCCCGGCTGCGGGATGACATCGCGGCGCTGCAGCGGGCGATGGAGAAGCAGGCGGTGGTGCTCGGTGACGGCACCGACTGCGACGTCATCGCCCTCGCCGAGGACCAGCTGGAAGCAGCCGTCCAGGTCTTCTACGTACGGGACGGCCGGGTGCGCGGGCAGCGCGGCTGGGTGGTCGACAAGGTCGAGGATGTGACCTCGAGCGAACTCGTCGAGCATTTCCTGGGCCAGGTCTACCGCGAAGACCGCATCGCTGGCACGGGCGCCGAGGTCACCCGCGAGGCCACCGGCCAGCGGACCGGGCGGCCGGAGGTCACCCGCGACGCGGACCGGGAGGGCAACGTCCCCCGTGAAGTGCTCGTGCCGGTCCTGCCGCCCGCTGCGGCCGCGGTGGAGGAGTGGCTGGCCGGCCGCCGGGGCAGCAACGTCAGCCTCCGGGTGCCGCGTCGCGGGGACAAGAAGGCGCTGCTGGACACGGTGGCGCGGAACGCCGCCCAGTCGCTGGCGCTGCACAAGACACGGCGAGCGAGCGACCTGACCACCCGCAGCCGGGCCCTGAACGAGATCCAGGAGGCGCTCGGGCTCACCGAGGCCCCGCTCCGGATCGAGTGCTATGACGTGTCGAATCTGCAGGGCACCCACGTGGTCGCGTCCATGGTGGTGTTCGAGGATGGGCTGGCCCGCAAGTCGGAGTACCGGCGGTTCAGCATCAAGGGCACCGGCGGCACCGATGACGTCGCCTCCGTGCACGAAGTGATCACCCGCAGGTTCCGCCGGTACCTGGAGGAGCGCGAGGCGACCGGTGAGCTCGACGTGCTCGGCTGGGACGGGACCGACACGCCAGCGGACGCCGATGACCCGGGCGGCAATCCCGCGCCGGGGCGCAAGTTCGCCTACCCGCCGAGCCTGGTGGTGATAGACGGGGGCCCGGCTCAGGTGGCGGCGGCCGTCCGGGCCCTCGACGAGCTTGGCATCGATGACGTCAGCGTCTGCGGCCTGGCCAAGCGGCTGGAGGAGGTCTGGTTGCCAGGCGATGACTCGCCGGTCATCCTGCCGCGCACCAGCGAGGGCCTGTACCTGCTGCAGCGGGTCCGGGACGAGGCGCACCGGTTTGCTATCACATATCACCGCGCGAAACGCTCGAAGGCGCTCGCGGTCAGCGAGCTTGACGCGGTCCCGGGACTAGGCCCAGCCCGGCGGGCTACGCTGCTACGGCACTTCGGTTCGGTGCGCCGGATGGCCGGCGCGACCGAGGCCGAGATCGCGGCGCTGCCTGGAATCGGCCCACGCCTCGCGAGTTCGATCCGGATCGCGCTGGACACCGGGGGGTTGGACGCACAGGGGAACGGCAAGCAGAATGACACAGGGGATGGCCGGGGGGATCCTGCCCGCCGCGGTGGGGAGAACGGCCAGGCCAGAGATGGGGGAGCGTCGTGAGACGCCGTATCAGCGCTGAGTCGGGCGCAGGGGTGGGCAGGCCGGAGACACGGGGCGGCGAGGCTGGTCCTCCGCCGGACATCGTGATCATCACCGGCATGTCGGGCGCGGGCCGCAGTACGGCGGCCAAGTCACTTGAGGACCTGGACTGGTTCGTGGCCGACAACCTCCCCCCCGGCCTGCTGCCGACCATGATCGATCTTGCCCGGCGCGCGAAGGGCGCCGTGCCGCGGATCGCTGCCGTGATGGACGTGCGCAGCCGCGCGTTCACCACGGACCTGCAGTCCGCCATCGGTGAGCTTGCCGCCCAGGGCGTGCGGCCCCGGGTTGTGTTCCTCGAAGCAAGCGACGACACCCTGGTCCGCAGGTTCGAGGGCGTCCGGCGGCCGCACCCGCTACAGGAGGACGGCCGGGTGGTCGACGGGATCGCCGCGGAACGGGCGCTCCTGCACGGTGTCCGGGAGAACGCCGATCTGGTCCTGGACACCTCGGCGCTCAACGTGCACGAGCTGCGGGCCCGGATGATCAATCATTTCGCCGGTGACGCGGCCACCGCGCCCCGGGTGAGCATCGTGTCCTTCGGCTTCAAGTACGGCCTTCCCGTGGACGCGGACATCGTGGCCGACTGCCGCTTCCTGCCGAACCCGCGCTGGGTGGAGGAGCTGGCTCCGATGAACGGCCAGGACGAGCCGGTCAAGAAATTCGTATTGAGCCAGCCGGGCGCCGCCGAGTTCCTGGAGTCCTACCTGGCGGCGCTGCGGGTCGTGCTGGCCGGATACGAGCGCGAGGGAAAGCACTTTGTCACGCTGGCCATCGGCTGCACCGGCGGGAAGCACCGCAGCGTCGCCGTCGCCGAGGAGATCGCGGAATGCCTGGCCGGAGACGGCGCGGGCGTCCAGGTGGTACACAGGGACCTGGGACGCGAGTGAGGGCGATGGCAGAAGGCAACGGTGGCATCCCGGCATCGCCCTCTGGGCGGCCGCTCAACCCGAAGGTGGCAGCGCTCGGCGGTGGCCACGGGCTGTTCGCGTCGCTGTCGGCGCTGCGCCGGGTGACCCGCCAGCTCACCGCGATCGTGACGGTCGCCGATGACGGCGGGTCAAGCGGCAAGCTGCGCCGCCAGTTCGGCGTCCTGCCCCCCGGGGACCTGAGGATGGCGCTGGCGGCGCTGTGCGGGGACGACGAGTGGGGGACTACCTGGAGCAGGGTCGTGCAGCACCGGTTCGCCGGAGATTCCGGGCTGGGCGGGCACGCGGTGGGCAACATGCTGATCGTGGCGCTCTGGGAACTCCTGGGCGACAATGTGCAGGGCCTGGACTGGGTGGGCCGGCTGCTTGGCGCGCACGGCCGGGTGCTGCCCATGGCGTCGGTCCCGCTTGACCTGGTGGCCGAGGTCGAGGGAGCCGATCCAGCTCGGCCCCACGAGATGAGCACCGTCCGCGGTCAGGTCGCCTCCGCGACCACCACCGGGCGGGTCCGGTCCGTCTCCCTCATCCCCCGGGATCCGCCTGCCTGCCCGGAGGCGTTGACCGCGATCCTGGAGGCGGACTGGGTGGTGCTCGGCCCGGGTTCGTGGTTTACCAGCGTGCTGCCGCACATCCTGGTTCCCGGGCTGGCCGAGACGCTGATCGCTACCGCGGCCCGCCGGATAGTGGTGCTGAACCTGGCCGCCCAGCCGGGCGAGACGGACGGCTTCTCCCCGCAAACGCACCTGGAGGTGCTTGCGGATCACGCGCCGCAACTGCGGGTGGATGTTGTGCTGGCGGACCGGGGAACCGCCGGAAGTGCGGCCGCGGAACTCGAGAAGGCGGCAGGCCTGCTTGGTGGCAGGCTCGTCCTCGCGGACCTGGCGATGCGGGACGGCTCGCCGCGGCACGACCCGCGGCAGCTGGCGGGGGCGTTCGCACAGATATTTGAGGGGGAGTGATGCCGGTGGCGATGACCGGCCTGGTGAAGGATGAACTGAGCCGCGTCACCATACTGAAGCCGTGCTGCCGTAAGGCGGAGGTGTCCACGCTGCTCCGTTTCGCCGGAGGGCTGCACCTGGCGAGCGGACGTATCGTGGTCGAGGCCGAGCTTGACACCGGAGCGGCCGCGCGCCGGCTGCGCAAGGACATCGCCGAGGTGTTCGGCCACACGTCCGACATGATCGTGCTCGCGCCGAGCGGGCTGCGCAAGGGCAACCGGTACGTGGTCAGGGTCCGCAAGGACGGCGACAGCCTGGCCCGGCAGACCGGCCTCGTGGACAACCACGGCCGCCCGGTGCGCGGGCTGCCCCGGCAGGTGGTGTCCGGGACCGCGTGCGACTGCGAGTCGGCCTGGCGCGGCGCCTTCCTGGCCCACGGCTCGGTGACCGGGCCTGGCCGCTCAATGTCGCTCGAGATCACCTGCCCGGGACCGGAAGCCGCGCTCGCCTTGGTCGGGGCCGCCCGGCGGCTGAAAATTCACGCGAAGGCCCGCGAAGTCCGCGGCGTGGACCGGGTGGTGGTCAGGGACGGCGACGCGATCAGCGCCCTGCTCACCCGGCTCGGCGCGCACGACAGCGTGCTGGCCTGGGAAGAGCGCCGGATGCGCCGTGAAGTCAGGGCGACCGCGAACCGGCTGGCCAATTTCGACGACGCCAACTTGCGCCGTAGCGCCCGCGCCGCGGTCGCGGCCGGCGCGCGGGTGGAGCGGGCCCTGGAAATCCTCGGCGGTGAGGCGCCCGAGCACCTGACCATCGCAGGTCAGCTGCGGATCGAGCACCGGCAGGCCAGCCTCGAAGAACTCGGCCAGCTGGCCGACCCGCCGCTGACCAAGGACGCCATTGCGGGCCGGATCCGCCGGCTTCTCGCCATGGCTGACAAGCGGGCCCGCGATCTTGGTGTCCCGGGCACTGAGGCAAGCCTCACGGCTGACATGCTCATGTCCTAGGTGCCTGCGCCCGGCCGCCCGTCCGATAGGGTCGCCAGGGGGGAAAAGCCACTTCGACAGGCAGCAAGCGACGAGGAGAGACGCCGCCGTGACCATCCGCGTGGGCATCAACGGATTCGGCCGTATCGGACGCAACTACTGGCGCGCCGTCAATGCCGCCCAGGCAGCTGGCGAAGCCGACGGCATCGAAATCGTGGCCGCGAACGATCTGACTGATCCAGCCACTCTGGCGCACCTGCTCAAGTACGACACGCTCCTCGGCACGCTGGCCGAGGATGTGGCCGTAGACGGCGGCGACATCGCAGTGGGCAAGAGCAAGATCAAGGTCTTGGCGGAACGGAATCCTGCCGCCCTGCCCTGGCGTGACCTGGGCGTCGACGTCGTGATCGAATCCACCGGCCGGTTCACCAAGGCGGCGGACGCCGGTCAGCACCTTGAGGCGGGCGCGAAGAAGGTCATCATCTCCGCCCCGGCGTCGGGTGAGGACATCACCATCGTGATGGGCGTCAACGACGGCGCCTACGACCCGGCCAGACACCACATCATCTCGAACGCCTCGTGCACGACGAACTGCGTCGCGCCGATGGCCAAGGTGCTGCTGGAAAGTTTCGGGATCGTCAAGGGCCTGATGACCACGATCCATGCCTACACCAACGATCAGGTGATCCTGGACTTCCCGCACAAGGACCTGCGCCGGGCCCGGGCCGCCGCGCAGAACATCATCCCCACCACCACCGGCGCCGCGCGGGCGACCGCGCTGGTGCTGCCCGAGCTCAAGGGCAAGCTGGACGGGATGGCGATGCGGGTTCCCGTGCCGGACGGCTCGGTGACCGACCTGGTCGTGCAGCTCACCAGGGAAGCCACCAAGGATGAGGTGAACGCCGCGTTCCTGGCCGCCGCGGAGGGACCGCTCAAGGGTTACCTGCACTACACCGCCGACCAGATCGTGTCCTCCGACATCGTCGGCACGCCGTACTCGTGCACCTTCGACTCCGCGCTCACCATGACCTTCGGTGACCAGGTCAAGGTGATCGGCTGGTATGACAACGAGTGGGGCTACTCCAACCGGCTCGCCGACCTCACCGTCCTGGTCGGCGGGCAGCTGGGATGAAGCGGATCGACGACCTGGACGTAGCCGGGCAGACCGTCCTGCTGCGTGCCGATCTCAACGTCCCCCTGGACGGCACCAGGATCACCGACGACGGCCGGATCCGGGCCAGCCTGCCGACCATTACCAAGCTGGCCGGCCGCGGCGCACGGGTCATCGTCTGCGCGCACCTGGGCAGGCCCAAGGGGGACGACTACGCGCAGCGCGCCGCGGGCGGGCCGTCGCTGCGCCCGGTCGCCGACCATCTCGGGGAGCTGCTCGGCCATCCGGTGGCGTTCGCGGCTGACGTGGCCGGGCCGTCCGCCGCAAGCGTGGCCGCGGGCCTCGGCGACGGGGACGTCGGGATGGCGGAGAACGTGCGTTTCGAGCCCGCGGAGACGAGCAAGGACGACGGGGAACGCGGCAAGCTGGCCGCCAGGCTCGCTGCCCTGGCCTCGCTGTATGTGGGCGACGGGTTCGGCGCGCTGCACCGCAAGCACGCGAGCGTCTACGACGTGCCTGGGCTGCTGCCGCACGCGGCCGGGGAACTGGTGCTCGCTGAGATCGCGGTCCTTCGCCAGCTGACCACCGACCCAGCCAGGCCGTATGTCGTCGTGCTCGGCGGCGCCAAGCCTTCCGACAAGCTCGCGGTGATCGGCAACCTGCTCAGCCGCGCTGACCGGCTGATCATCTGTGGCGGCATGTCCTACACCTTCCTGGCTGCCCGCGGCTACGAGGTCGGCAAATCGCTGCTGGAGGCCGACCAGATCCCGCAGGTGTCTGCCCTCATCGATGAAGCGGCCCGGCGCGGTGTCGAACTGGTGCTGCCGGTGGATATTGTCACCGCGGACCGGTTCGCACCGGACGCCGACCAGCTGGTGGTCCCGGCCGACGCCATCCCGGCCGACCGCGAGGGCATGGACATGGGCCCCGCGACACGGACGCTGATCGCCCAGAAGCTGGCCGACGCGAAGACCGTGTTCTGGAACGGGCCGGCCGGGGTCTTCGAGTTCCCCAGGTTTGCGGCCGGAACCAGGACCGTGGCCGAGGCGATCAGCCGGGTGGGCGGGCTGACGGTGGTGGGCGGTGGTGACTCGGCGGCGGCCGTGCGGCAGCTTGGTTTTCCTGAGGATGCCTTCACCCACATCTCCACTGGTGGCGGGGCGAGCCTGGAATACCTGGAAGGGCGGACGCTGCCCGGGCTCACGGCGCTTGAGGAACCGGCGTGACGGCGGGCTCGGCCGCGCGCAGACCGCTCTTGGCGGGCAACTGCAGTGCTTGCCCGGGGGGCAACCCCCGGACCCCCGGGTATTGCGAGGACCCCTCATGACGACAGGTTCCGCCGCGCGCAGACCGCTCTTGGCGGGCAACTGGAAGATGCACAATACGCATTTCGAGGGGCTCGTGCTGGTCCAGAAGCTGGCGTTCTCGCTGACCGACAAGGACTTCGACGCGGCCGACGTGGCCGTGCTCCCGCCGTTCACGGCGCTGCGCAGCGTGCAGACCCTGGTGGCGGGGGACCGGCTGCGGATCGCCTACGGTGGGCAGGACATCTCGCCGCATGACAAGGGCGCCTACACCGGCGACATATCCGGGCTGATGCTGGCCAAGCTGGGGTGCAGCTATGTGCTGGCGGGCCACTCGGAGCGCCGCCAGTACCACGGCGAGGACGATGCGCTGGTGAACACGAAGGTCAAGGCCGCGCTCCGGGCCGGCCTTACGCCCATCCTGTGCATCGGCGAGAACCTGGATGTGCGCCGCGCTGGCGACCAGATCAGCCACACGCTCGCCCAGCTCGATGGCGGCCTCGCCGGGCTGGCGCCCGCCCAGGTGGCCGGCCTGGTAGTTGCCTACGAGCCGGTCTGGGCGATCGGCACCGGCGAGGTAGCCTCGCCGGAGGACGCACAGGAGGTCTGCGGCGCGATTCGGGGCAGGCTTTCGGCGGTTCACGGGGACGCAGAGGCAGCAGGTGTGCGTATTCTGTATGGCGGGTCAGTGAAAGCAGACAACATAGCCTCGATCATGACGCAGCCCGATATTGACGGCGCGCTGGTTGGTGGCGCGAGCCTGGACGCCGGTGAATTTGTGAGAATATGCCGGTACCGTGAACTGACACCTAGCGCCTAACAAGGCCACCCGGAGGGAGGAGAACGAGCGGTGATCATCGCTATTTCTGTGGTCCTCATCATCACGAGCCTGCTGATGATGCTGCTGGTGCTCCTGCACAAGGGCAAGGGCGGAGGGCTCTCCGATCTCTTCGGCGGCGGGGTCTCCTCGACGCTCGGCTCGTCCTCAGTGGTGGAGCGGAACCTGGACCGCCTCACCATTTTCACTGGAGCGCTCTGGTTTGTGTGCATCATCGGCCTGGACCTGCTACTGAATCACTGAATGCGCGGCGCCGCAGAGCGCTGGGCGGCGCGCAGCGCCGCGGCGAAGGACAACTGGGCGGGCCACTGGGCCCGGGTTTGGCAGCGGACCAACGAGGGGTGAGCAGTGAGTAGTGGAAACGCCATCCGGGGCAGCCGCGTCGGCGCCGGCCCGATGGGCGAGGCGGAACGTGGCGAGGCCGCGCCGCGGATACGGGTCTCCTTCTGGTGCTCGAACAGGCATGAGACCCGGCCGAGCTTCGCCAGCGATGCCGCGGTCCCGGAGACGTGGGATTGCCCGCGCTGCGGCTTCCCCGCGGGCCGGGAGAAAGACAGCCCTCCCGGGCCGCCGCACAGCGAGCCCTACAAGACACACCTGGCCTACGTGAAGGAGCGGCGGACCGACACCGATGGCGCCGCGATCCTCGCTGAGGCACTGGACAGGCTGCGCAAGGACGCTTAACCACGGAGACTCTTTAACCACGGGACACCTGACTACGGGGATACCGGCCGGGAGCCGGGTGCGCGCATGGTCAGTGGGCGAACCCATGCCGGTCCGGCCCGGCGGCCAGCGGCACATGCGAGTTGGGATGTGCCGCCAGCGCCCGGGAGTGGCGGCGCAGGTCCGCGAGGAACGCCTCGGCGAGATTCTTGCCGAAGCCGTTGCGTACCACGACCCTGAGGACCGCGGTGTCGGTCAGGTTGGCTGGGAACGTGTAGGCCGGCACCAGCCAGCCACGCTCGCGAAGTCCCTCGGACAGGTCGAAGACCGTATAACCGGCTGACTCGTCGCTGATCTTGAACGCGAATACCGGCAGCTCGCTTCCGTCGCTGAGCAGTTCGAACGGCCCCATCCGGGCGATCTGCCCCGACATGTGCAGCGCGACGTCCTGGCAGGCCTGCTGGACCCGCCGGTAGCCCTCGAACCCGAGCCGCAGGAAGTTGTAGTACTGCGCCGCGACATTCGAGCCGGACCGGGAGAAATTCAGCGCGAAGGTCGGCATCTCTCCGCCCAGGTAGTTCACCTTGAACACCAGATCCTTGGGGAGTGCCTCGGCATCCCGCCACACCACCCAGCCCACGCCGGGATAGACCAGCCCGTACTTGTGCCCCGAAGCGTTGATGGAGGCCACCCGGGAGACCTGGAAGTCCCACACCAGTTCAGGCTGGATGAAGGGCGCGACGAAGCCGCCTGACGCCGCGTCCACATGGATCGGGACATCGGGACCGCCGCTCGCGGCGAGCTTGTCGAGTTCGTCGCTGATCCCCCCGACCGGCTCGTAACTCCCGTCCTGGGTCGAGCCCAGCACCGCCACGACGCCGATGGTGTTCTCATCACACTGGGCGGCTGCGTGCGGACCGTCCAGGTGCAGCCGACCGGCTTCCATCGGCACCATGCGCGGCTCGACCTGCCAGTAGCGGCAGAACTTCTCCCAGCACACCTGCACATTCGTGCCCATCACCAGATTCGGCTTGGCGGCCGAAACCCCGGCGGCCTGCCTGCGCTCCCGCCACCGCCACAGCAGGGCCATCCCGCCGAGCATGCAGGCCTCGCTCGACCCGGTGGTAGAGCAGCCGGTGGCACCCGAGCCCGCCGGGGCGTGCCACAGGTGGGCCAGGATGCTCACGCACCGGGACTCGATCTCCGCGGTCTGCGGGTACTCATCCTTGTCGATCATGTTCTTGTCGAGGCAGTCGGTCATCAGCTGCGTGGCCTGTGGCTCCATCCAGGTCGTCACGAATGTGGCGAGGTTGAGCCGGGCGTTGCCATCCAGGATCAGCTCGTCCCTGACCACCTGGAGCGCCGTGTCGGGCAGCATGCCGTGGGCCGGAATCGTCCGGCGGGGCACCGGCTCGCGTTCTATCTGGACGTAGAGGGGGTTGACGTCGACATCGTTCCGGCCGCTCTGGTCGTCGATCTTCTTGTGCAGTGCCACGTCGGGCTCCCTGGATGGACTGGTGAAGGTGCCCCCGTGCTGGCAGGCCCCAATTCTGAAAGGCTATCGATGACCGGGCGGTGCGCGGCGGCGATCACGCACCGGGCAGGATAGAGGCATGCACCTCCCGGTCAATCCGCCGGTCGCGCCGATGCTGGCCAAGGCGGTCAAGGACATTCCCGAGGGCCCGTACAGCTTCGAGCCCAAATGGGACGGCTTCCGATCGGTCATCTTCCGTGACGGGGACGAGGTGGAGATCGGCAGCCGCAACGAGCGGCCTCTCACCCGGTATTTCCCTGAGCTTGTCGAGGCGGTCAGGGCGCACCTTCCGCCACGGTGCGTGATCGACGGGGAGATCGTGATTCCCGCTGCCGACGGCCGCTGCCTGGACTTCGAGGCACTGCTGCAGCGGATCCACCCGGCCGCCAGCCGGGTCACGCTGCTGGCCGAGCAGACGCCAGCCCACATTGTGGCCTTCGACCTGCTTGCCGCCGGGGATGTCGACTACACCGGCCGCCCGTTCGAGGAGCGCCGCGCCGCGTTGGCCAGCGCCCTGGCCACGGCCGGCCCGCCGATGCACCTAACGCCCGCTACCACCGATCATGCGCTAGCGCATGACTGGTTCCGGCAATTTGAGGGGGCAGGGCTGGACGGAATCGTCGCCAAGGCCCTGAGCGGGACCTACGAGCCCGACAAGCGGGTCATGTTCAAGATCAAGCACGAACGCACCGCCGACTGCGTGGTGGCCGGCTACCGGCCGCACAAGAGCGGCCCGGATGCTATCGGCTCGCTGCTGCTCGGCCTCTACACGGACGCGGGTGACCTGGCCAGCGTCGGGGTGATCGGCGCATTCCCGATGGCCCGCCGCAAGGAGCTCTACGCTGAGCTGCAGCCGCTGGTCACGACGTTCGAAGGGCATCCGTGGAATTGGGGCCAGGCCGAGGGCGCGGCCCAACGCGCAGGCGGCGCCCGCAACCCCCGCGACGGCGAGACCAGCCGGTGGAATGCGGGCAAGGACCTCTCGTTCATCCCGCTGCGGCCGGAACGGGTGGTCGAGGTCCGCTACGACCACATGGAGGGGCGGCGTTTCCGGCACACCGCCCAGTTCGCCCGCTGGCGCCCGGACCGTGATCCCCGCTCCTGCACCTACGCCCAGCTCGAGGAGCCGGTCAGCTACGACCTCGGCGCGGTTCTCGCGACGAAATAGCTGCTCAGACCGGCCCGGCCGATCGCACGTACCGGCACAGCAGGTACCCCTGGTCCTCAATCACATGCGCGAGGGACAGCGGGGCCAGGCCCGGCCGCTCGGCGCTCTCGGGCATTCCCTGGACTATCCGCCCGGGCCCGCTTCCGGCCAGCAGCGGGCTCATGGTGAGGCAGAGCTCGTCGAGCAGGCCGGCTTCAATGATCTGTCCCAGCAGATGCGGACCGCCCTCAGTGAGGATGCGCCGGTGCCCCATGGCGGCCAGGGCGCCGATCGCGGAGCGCAGATCGACCCGATCCTCGCCCGCGATGATGAGTTCGGCGTTCCTGGCCATAGCGGCCTTACGGTCAGCCGGAGCGGCCTGGACGGTGATCACGATGGTGCGGGCCCGGCCCGTGGTTCCGGTAAGCCCCGTGGTGTCGGCTAGCAGAGCGCAGTCCTGGCCCAGGTCGAGACTGCGGCTCAGCACGGCGATCGGTGGCGCCGGCGGCCGCCCTTCCCGTAGCCACGCCCAGCGCTCAGCCACCCGGGCCGGGCGGTATGCCTCGGCACGCACCGTGCCCGCGCCGACCAGCACAACGTCGGCGAGGGCACGGAGAACGCCGAACACTGTGCGGTCAGCCTCGCGGGACAGGCCACCAGAGCGGCCGCTCACCGTGGCGGCGCCATCGGCGCTGGCCACCATGTTGGCGCGGATCCACGGCCTGCCCGCATGCGCGGGCTCGTCGGGATAGGCATACAGCCCGGGCAGGCTGAGTTCCTGGCCGCTACTTTCCGTGGGATGGATCTGCCGCACGGCCAGCAGTCAATCAGACCGCGCCCCCCCGTATCCCCGAAACCGGGTGTAGCGCGGCGGTGACGCCTGCGGATATGCATGGGGGGCGGTGCGCCGTGACGCTGCAGGGCAACCGCGAGGGGGGAACTCAGTGCCAATCGTCGCGCTCGTCATCTGGTGCGCTACCGCATGCTTCGGCCTGTACCTGCTGGCGATGTGGTTATCCCACGGCGGTCTCAAACAGCAGGCGACCAGGATCACCGTCTTTCCAGCGACACTGATATTCGCGCACCCCCTCCTCGCCGCTACGGGGCTCGCGTTCTGGATCAGCTTCGTGGACACGGGCCGGCGGGAATTCGCCTGGGTCGGCTTCGCCGTGCTCAGCATGTCCACGATGCTCGGCTTCGTGATGCTGACGCGCTGGCTGGTCGGCCGGGGCGGGCGGCACGCCAGGGGAGAGGAGCAGCGCTTCCCGGTCCGGGCGGTTGCGGTGCATGGGCTGGTCGGGCTGAGCACCTACGTGCTGGTGCTGGTCACTGCGATTCGGGTCTGACCCGGCGAAGCACCACCATGGAATGAGCCTTGAGCACCACCCGGGCGCCGGCCTTGCGCTGCCTGTGGGTGGCGGCACCCGGCGGGTCGTCTGGCGCCGCCGGCGATACGGTGTCGAGCACCACGGTCCAGCCGCGGCCGAACCGGGCTGCGGGCAGCGTGAACGCGACCGGCTGGCTGTCGGCGCTGAACAGCAGCAGGAAGGTGTCATCGCGCACCCGCTCGCCCCGCGGGTCGGGCTCGCTGATCGCGTCCCCGTTCAGGAAGACCCCCAGCGCCTTGGCGTAGCCGGTATTCCAGTCGTCGTCCGTCATCTCCCGGCCGGACGGGGTCAGCCAGGCGATGTCTCCCGGGGGGCCCCCGGTCCGGCCGTCGGGCCCCACGAAGAACCGGCGCCGGCGGAACACGGGGTGGCGCCGCCGGAACGCGGCCAGGGCGCGGGTGAACTCCTGGAGGTCCTTCTCCTGGCTGGCATGCTCCCAGTCCACCCAGGAGACCTTGTTGTCCTGGCAGTACGCGTTGTTGTTGCCCTGCTGGGTGTGGCCAAGCTCATCCCCGGCCAGCAGCATCGGCACTCCCTGCGAGCAGAACAGGGTGACCAGGAAGTTGCGCCGCTGCCGACGGCGTAGCTCGTTCACCGCCGGATCGCCGATGGGCCCTTCGACGCCGCAGTTCCAGGACCGGTTGTCGTCACTGCCGTCGGCTCCCCCCTCGCCGTTGGCCTCGTTGTGCTTGTTGTTGTAGGAGACCAGGTCGGTCAGGGTGAACCCGTCGTGGCAGGTGACGAAGTTGACCGAGGCGAAGGGCCGGCGGCCGCTTGTCTCGTAGAGATCGCTCGACCCGGTCAGCCGGGACGCGAATTCCGGCAGCGTATCCCGGCTGCCACGCCAGAAGTCCCGGACCACGTCACGGTACTTGC
>OBLW0100001558.1_pt1 | contig 19283 bp, 16 predicted proteins | sample 1520161 | NCBI WGS metagenome assembly OBLW01 (sample SAMEA3539309, study PRJEB22396) | soil metagenome | biome: tundra; feature: field; material: soil | place: USA | collected 2010-05 | depth 0.15 m | reverse complement strand
TCAAGGTAGCAATCCCTTGGACCGTTCAGGCCGCGCTCAGACTGCCGGATCTAAGCTCAAGGGTTTTACGGGGCATCAGGCCAATGCGATGCTCGGCCGGACCGGGGCGTTCTGGCAAGATGAGAGCTACGACCACCTGGTCCGAAATGTCGAGCAGTTCCACCGGATCGAGCGATACATTGAGGGCAACCCGGTGAGCGCGGGCTTGGCTGCGACACCGGAGGAGTACGCTTGGTCCAGTGCGGCGCCGGGCATAAGCCCGGCGGCAGGCCAAAAGGCCTGACCCCACATATCCAAGCGTACGGACCTTTTCAGGCTGGCCAGGTCGATCCGCTGAGCGTCCGGTACGGCCGTCCGATCTCCTGCGCATCCACTACGGCCACCGCGGCCACATGCACGATGTCGTTGACCTCGCTGCCGCGCTGCAGGACATGGACGGGCTTGCTCAGGCCCGTCAGCAGCGGGCCGATCAGCTCGCAGCCGCCCACGTGGTGCAGGAGCTTGTAGGCGATGTTGCCGGATTCCAGATTCGGAAAGATCAGCACGTTGGCCCCGCCCTTGAGCGCGCTGAACGGGTAGGTTTCTTCGAGAATCTGCTGGACCACCGCCGTGTCGGCCTGCATCTCGCCATCGATCACCAGTCCCGGCGCACGCTGCCGCGCCAGCTCCACAGCACGGCGGACCTTATCCGACAACGCATGACGCGTGCTGCCGAAGTTGGAGAAGGAGAGCATGGCCACGCGCGGCTCCTGATTGAAGCGGCGGGCCTTCTCGGCGGCCATGATGGCGATCTCGGCCAACTCTTCGGAAGTCGGATCGATGTTTACGGTGGCGTCCGCCAGGAAGTAGATTCCGCCCTTGGGCGCAATCAGCAGGTACACCCCCGCCACGATCCGCAGCTCCGGCCGCACCGGAATTACCTGCAGCGCCGGCCGGATGGTATCCGGGTAGTGAGTGGTCAGCCCGCCGATCACCGCGTCGGCGTCGCCTAGCCGCACCATCATGCTGCCGAAAGTGGTGGCATTGAGGATAAGCTGTTCGGCTTCCGTGCGCGTGATGCCCTTACGCTGGCGGATGTGGTAGAACTCCTCCGTGTACTCGGCGAGCCGCGGGAACCCCCGCGGATCCACCACCTTGGCGCCGGTCAAATGCAAGTGCAGCTCCGCCGCCTTGGCCCGAATGATCTCCTCCCTGCCCAACAGGATCGGGTGGGCGATGTTCTCGTCGATGAGAATCTGGCAGGCGCGCAGGATCTTGTTTTCCTCTCCCTCCGTGAAGACCACCCGCTTGGGCGCCCGCTGCGCCTTGTGAATCATGGAGCGCATGATCTCGTGCGCCTTGCCCAGACGCTTCTCCAACTCCTCGCGATACTGAGCCAGATCCACACGTTCTTGCGCCACGCCGCTATCCATGGCGGCCCGCGCCACCGCGGCGGCGCCCCAAGTGAGTACGCGGGGGTCGAAGGGCTTGGGGATGATATACTCGCGGCCGAACTCCAAACGCTCCACCCCGTAGGCGCGTAGCACCGAATCGGGCACGTCCTCCTTGGCGAGCGATGCCAGCGCGCGCGTGGCCGCCAGCTTCATTTCATCGTTGATGGTGGTGGCGCGGACATCCAGGGCGCCGCGGAAGATGAACGGAAATCCCAGAACGTTATTGACCTGGTTGGGGAAGTCCGAACGGCCCGTGGCCACGATGGCATCGGGCCGCACGGCCTTCGCCAGATCGTACGGGATTTCGGGGTCGGGGTTGGCCAGCGCGAAGATAATCGGGTCCGGGGCCATCCCGCGGATCATCTCGGGCGTGACGGCGCCGCCCACCGAAAGCCCGAACAGCACATCCGCGCCCAGCAGCGCCTCCGCCAGGGTGCGCGCGCTCGTCTTGGCGGCAAACCGCTCCATGTAAGGGTTCATGCCCTCGGTGCGGCCTTCGTAAATCACTCCGTGCACGTCGCACATCACGATGTTCTCGCGCCGCACGCCCAGGTTGACGTGATGTCCCGCACAGGCAATGGCAGCGGCTCCGGCGCCGCAGTACACCACCTTGACCTCGCCGATGTCCTTGCCGGCGATCTCCAGCGCATTGATGAAGCCCGCGCCGGAAATGATGGCGGTGCCGTGCTGATCGTCGTGGAAGACCGGAATCCGCATGGTCTTCTTCAGCTCTTCCTCAATGTGGAAGCACTCCGGCGCCTTGATGTCCTCCAGATTAATACCGCCGAAAGTGGGCTCCAGAATCTGGCAGGTGCGAATGATTTCCGCGGGATCCTCGGTGGCCATCTCGATATCGAAAACGTCGATATCGGCGAAGCGCTTGAACAACACGCCCTTGCCTTCCATCACGGGCTTTCCCGCCAGCGCGCCGATGTTGCCGAGGCCCAGCACCGCGGTCCCGTTGCTTACCACGGCCACCAGGTTCCCCTTGGCGGTGTATTTGTAGGCAAGGCCGGGCTCGCGCTCGATTTCCTTGCACGGAATGGCCACGCCGGGCGTATAAGCCAGACTGAGGTCTCTTTGAGTGCTGCAAGGCTTGGTGGGAGTGACCGACACCTTCCCCGCCGGCGGCGAGGAATGGTAATCCAGGACATCTTCCGGACGAATTTTCATGGCCATAAGGCTTTGACTTTCGCGACAATTATACCGCGAAGTCCGATTTTTGCCAGCACCAACTGCGCGTGGTGTCGCAGCAAAGTGATAATGTCTTCCGAGCCTGCTCCAGGCGATAGAATGGCTCTGGGCGGCCCATGGCCGCTTTATGTTCCACGTTTTCCGGGTTCCAGCGTCATCTTCTATAGATAGAACCTGTGGAAACTGTCGTTTGCAGGCGAATGAGCGAAATCACCGAGCCTGGCCTGGAGCTCCTGGAGCGACAGAACCGCTTTGTTTCCGATAACTTACGGAGAGTTTTCGTCCAGATTTATCGGATTGTCGGAAGCGTCGCGGATGCCCAGGACCTGACCCAGGAGGCGTTTATCAAAGCGCTGCAACGCCAGGATCAGGTCAAGGACGAGCAAAAGGCCGCGCATTGGCTGTCGCGGATCGCCACCAATACGGCGATCGATTTCCTGCGGCGCAGCGGCCGGGCCACGTTTTGCGAGATCGATGAGGCTCCCGTGAGCCATGCGGAAAGTCCCGAGCAGATCCTGCTGCGGTCCGAGCAGCGGAATTACCTGGAGGACGGTTTGCGCCTTCTCACTCCCCGGGAGCGGGCCGCGCTCATGCTGCGCGATGTGGAAGGCCTGCCGGCGGAAGAAGTAGCCCGGCGGCTGAATTGCTCGAAGGCCACGGTGCGGTCGCACATTGCGAACGCCCGCATCAAGTTCCGCCGATACATGGAGAATAGGAAGCGGTAGGAAGATGAAGCATCCGAATCGAGCGACGTTGGCATTGCACGCGGGCGAAGATCTCGGTCCATTGGCCCGCTGGCGCGCCAGTCGCCACCTGGCGAAGTGTGAAGAATGCCGTGCGGAAGTGGCCGCGTTCGGCGCCGTCCGAGGGATTCTCCCGGAGCTGTCCGAGATTCCCGAGGTTCCCTGGAACCGTCTGGCGTCCGCGATGAAGGCGAATATACGGCTTGGCTTGGCGGCGGACGAACTGGCCGGACGCAAGGCTCCCCTGTTTGCCCCGACCCGCGCGGCCGTGGCATTCGCCGGCGTTGTAGTTCTGGTGGCAGCCGGACTGATTCTCGAGCATAACGGTCCGCGGATGGATATCGCGGCCTTTCAGGGCGTGGAATTGCAGACTACCGCGAATGGCATTCAAGTGCGCGAAGGCAACCGCGCGCTGGGGTTGCTGGACAACGGCGCGGCGGCCAAGGATGTCAACTATACAGCCGGCGCGCAAGGTTCCATGAGGGCCCAGAACGTAGATTCCAAAACGGGCTACGTGACGGTGACGAATGTTTATGCGAATTAGAACTTTAGGACCTCTGGCAGTCTTTGGATTCCTCGGCGCGGCAACCCTGATGGCGCAGGGTTTTCCGCTGCCCAGCGGGTCCATCAGCATCAAGTTCCCCGACGATTCGCCGGTGCTGCTTTCCGGGTCGCTGACGGATCAATCCCGCGCCACGGCGCGTGGGGCGGCCATGGCGATCGATTTGCATCTTTCCATGCTGCTCCGCAATGTGAGCGCCAGGCAGATTCACGGCGTGACCTTGCGTGTGGTATCGCAGGAAGTGGCGGTGGGGGGCAAAGGCTCCGTGACGTATCCCAGTCTGCACGTGGGACCGGGTGAATCCTTCCCGGTGCGGATCGAGATGCAATTGATGCGGCCTACGCAGGCCGTCAACGGTCCGCTGGTCGAAGTGAACCTCGACGGCGTGCTGTTCCAGGACCTTGTGTTTTACGGTCCCAATCGACTGAACTCCAAGCGGACCATGACGGCCGAAGAGTTGGAGGCCCGGCGCGACCGCGACTATTTCAAACGCGTCCTGGCGCAGAATGGCCTGGCCGGTCTGCAATCCGCGGTTCTGGAAAGCCTGGTGCGCCAGTCCGAACGCCCGCGCCTGGATGCGCTGGTGATGCGCGGCGGCCCCTCAGTGGCCTCCAGCGCTAATCCGGCGCAACAGAGTACGGCGAACTTCGCCTTCCTGCGCTTCCCAGATTCCCCCATCGCGCCCCTGGACGGCTCGGCCCAGATCGCCGGCAATGAGGCCCGCTCGCCTCGGGTCCAGGTTCAGAACAATTCGGGCAAGACCGTCAAGTACTTCGAGTTGGGATGGCTGGTGAGCGACCCGACCGGCCAGCAGTACTTGGCTGCTTCGCTGCCGGCTTCGGACCCCGGTCTGCTCCTGCGGCCTACACGCACGGCCCAGGTCATGCAGGACACCGCGCTTCGCTTCACCCGCAACGGGCAGCCGGTGAAAATCCAGGGCATGACTGGGTTCGTCAGCCAGGTGGAGTTCGAGGGCGGCGAAATGTGGATCCCCAGCCGGCAGACCCTGGAAAACGCCGCGTTGCTGCGCCTGCTGGCGCCTTCGGCCGAGGAGCAGCGCCTCTCCGATCTCTACCGTAGAAACGGCATGAACGCGTTGCTCGAAGACTTGAAGAAGTACTAAGCCCCTGCGATACCATATAGCCATGCGCTACATCACGCTAACGCTTGCCATCGCGCTCGGATGCGCGCCCCTTTCCGCCGCCGATACCAAAGCCACCGAAAGGCTCGGCGACGCCGCGGACTTCTTTTCGGAGGTGATGTCGGCCCCCGACAAGGCCGTGCCCCAAGGACTGCTGGATAAAGCCCAGTGCCTCATCCTGGTGCCCGGCCTGAAGAAAGCTGCGTTTGTCTTTGGCGCCAAGTACGGACGCGGCTTTGCCGTGTGCCGCGCCGCCGGCGGCGTGGGCTGGGGCCCTCCCGGAGCGGTTCGCGTTGAAGGCGGCAGCGCCGGCTTCCAGATCGGCATCTCTTCCACCGACGTGCTCCTGCTGGTGATGAACGAACGGGGCATGAAGCGCCTGACCACCAGCAAGTTCACCATCGGCGCCGAGGCGACGGCCGCCGCCGGCCCGGTAGGCCGCGATGCGACCGCCCAGACCGATGCGCTGATGACGGCCGAGATCCTCTCGTGGTCCCGGTCCCGCGGCATTTTCGCCGGCGTTTCGCTCGATGGCGCCACCTTGCGCAACGATCTGGACGTGAACAAAGAGTTGTACGGCCAGCCCTGGGACAACAAGCACGTCCTCACCAGCGGCGCCAAACCGCCGGAGTCCGCCGCCAAGTTGCTTGCCGTCCTCAGCAAGTATTCCGCCCGCAAAACAAACTGAGTGGCGCAGCCTTTCCAGGCGGCGATGCCCGCATTCCTGCGGGCATTCTTTGCCGCCCTACACCCGATACGTATCCGCTTTCCAGTTCTTAACCGCCTTCTTAATATCGTCCTCCGACAGGTTTTCCGCCGCCGCGCGCCGCGCCAGGTCGACAAACTCCGCGTCCGGCGCAAACCGCAGCCCGATAATTTGCCGCACCGTGAGCTTGGGGTCCAGCAACTTCCCTGTCAAAACGTAGTGGCGCAGGTTCTCCTCCGCGCGAATGGCTCGGTCCTGCGCCTTCAACGCCATTATCCGGCTCAAGGGGGCCAGCATAATCAAGCACACGTTGAGCACCAGAATCAGCGAGGCGCTATAGATGCGGCTGTGGTCGCCCCACGAGAGGCACAGGTTCGTGATGGAACCTCCCAGCGTCAGCAGGAGCAGCGGCAGGAGAACGAAGTGAAACGGGGGAACAAACCGGCGATGGTTGGCGTAGTTCTGCGTGTCCATGAAGGGTATCTCCTTCACCGCAGTTTACACCACCGCCGGGCAGAGGTCGCGTAGAAACGGGCAGCGGTGGCAGCGGTCGCCGATGTTCATGGAAAAATCGAGGCTGGCCTGGGCTTCCTGGAAGTCGCGGACTACCTGCTCCGGCGAATCCAGAAGCGAGGGCCCCAAGTCTACTTCCACCACCGTATTCGGGCGCAGAAAATGCAGCCAGGCGCGGTTCGGCGGGCGCCCCGCGATGCGCTCCACCGCCATCGCGTAAAGCCGCAATTGCAGGGCATAGTCCCGCGCGCGCTCGTGGGCCTGCTGGCGGGTCACGTCGTCGGTTTTGTAATCCACCAGCACCACTTCCCCGCCCTCTTCGAACCACAGATCCATTTTGCCGCGAATCACCAGGTCGTCAACCGCCATGAGGAAATCGAACTCGCGCTCGACACGCCCTGCCTGCGCCGCGCGCCGGCCGAGCGGGCTCTGGCGAAATACATCCGCCAGGCGCAGGGCTTCGGGATCTGCGTCCGCAACCGCCTCGCCCGCCAGCAGCGCATGTACCTGCGACCCCAATTCGGCGGCCGGGATGCGGCCGGACTGCCCTGTTGGCCGGTTTCCGTCGAAGCCCAGATAATGCCCCAGGTAATAAGCCCTGGGGCATTTGGCGAATTCCGTGAGCGCCGTAACGGTGGCGTTGCCGTCCTGCTGACCGGTGATGGCGGGATATTCGAACAGCGCAGCGCCACCAGTCTCCGCCGGCGGCGCCGGTCGAGGACGATCACCGCCGGCAAAGACCGGTGGCACCACCAGGGCTACCAGCCGCAGGCGCCATGCTTCGCCGTTCGGCGCTATGCGAGTGACCACCTGGTCGCAAGCCGCGGCCGGATCGAATTGCAGGGCTCCGGCAACCACCGCGGCCCAGTTCTGCGGCCTCTTGCCGCTGCCCGAAAAGCTCAGGAACAGACGCTCTTCCGCGCGCGTCATGGCCACGTACAGCAGACGATTGCTTTCCTCCAGCTCGCGCTGTTGGCGCTCTTGCCGCAAGGCGTGCTGAAACAGATCGTCCTTCTCTTCGCGGCGGGCGGGATTGCGCCAGCGCACGCCCAGCCCGATGCGCGGCGAGAACGCGACCGGCGGCGGATTGCTTTCCACGCCCTTGTGCAGCGCCGCCACAAACACCACCGGAAATTCCAGTCCCTTGGCGGAGTGAACCGTCATCACCTGGACGCCGCCGGCCGCATCTTCCGGCGGCGCGTCGGCCTCGCGGGGGTTGGCCTCCCGCAGCAGCGCCAGTTCCTCCACGAACTCGTCAAGCGACATGCGCGCCGCCGCCTCGCGCGCCTGCGCCAGGAACTTGTCGATATTCGCGTCCCCGCGCGCGCCGCTTTCCGGCCGGTAGCCGCATTCGTCGATGGCGGCCAGCAGTAGCCGGTCGAACGTGACGTATTCGCGCCGCATGCGCCATTCCCTCAGCCGCTCGCTGAACCGGCGCAGCCTCTCATATTCGGCTTCCTCGAACCCGTCCGCTCCGGTGAGCGCCATGAGCGCCGCGCCCAGGTTGTCGCCCCGGGTGCGGAGTTCGAGCAGCGCATCGGGCGAAACCTCCACCAGCGGCGAGCGCAACACGGCCGCCAGGGCAATCTCGTCCCGCGGGTTGGCGATAATCCGCAGCAGGTTCGCCAGGTCCGTCACCTCGCGGCAATCGTAAAAGCCGCGGCCGTGGTTCACGGCGTAAGCGATCCCGGCCTCGTCGAAGGCGGCGGTGAACTCCGGGATCACCTCCGTGTTGCGCACCAGCACGGCCACGTCCTGCAACTCGCAGCCCAGTTCCAGCACCCGCCGCGCCACCCACCGCGCCTCCGCCCGCAGCGCCGCATCCATATCGTCCGCCGTGACGCTCAGGCACTCCACGGCCACCGGCGCGGGCTGGTCGAATTCCCGCTCCGCCGTCAGGCGCCGCCGTTCGATGCCCGGGGCGCCGTCGGCAATGGTCTCCACGGCCAGCAGAATTTCCGCGCGGCTCCGAAAGTTGCCGGCCAGTTCCACCACCCGCCGGCTGCCCGCCGCCACCGCGTCGCGGTAATCCCGAAACACGCCCGGTTCGGCATGACGGAAGCCGAAAATGGACTGGTTGATATCTCCCACGGCGTAGAAATTTCCTGGCCGCCGCAACCAGCCGAGCAGCTTGGCCTGCTGGCCGTTGGTGTCCTGAAACTCGTCCATCAGGATGTGGTCGAACTGCGCCTGGATCCGCTCGCGCGCCTCCGCGTTTTCCTCCAGCAGCCGCGCCGTGAACTCCTCCAGGTCGGCGAAATCGAGCGCGCCCGCCTGCCGCTTGCGCTCGCGGTACAAATGGTCGAAGCGGCGCAGCAGATCGAACAGCAGCTCCCGCTGCGGGGCGTAATGCGCGGTGATGAGCGCGTACTTCAGCTCGCCGGTTTCGTCGCGCAGCCGCCGCACCAGTTCGTACGCCGTGGTTCCGCGCTTGCACTTCGGCAGATTGGCGGAAAAGCCCTCGACGGCCCGCAGCGCTTCGAGCGGGCTCGCGGCGTTCACAATCCGCTCGGCGCCTTCCAGAACCGTGTCCAGATGCTGGCGTTGGGCGTTGCTCCATGCTTCCGCCGGGTCGGCGGAAAGTTCATCCAGGGTGAGAGCCAGATCGCGCGCCGTAAGGCCCCGCGGCTCGGGGAACGCCGCAAGCTGTTCCACCCGTACGCCGGCCCCGCGCATCGCGTCATAGGCCGAAAGCGCGGCATCCTCGAACTCCGGCGAGGAGAGGCCGCGGATGAGCGCGCGCACCGCCGCCGGGTGTTCGCGAAAGAGCGCGTCCATCGCCGCTGAGATAGACTCCTGCCGCAGCCGCACGGATTCGCGCTCGTCGGCGACGTAGAAATCCGGGTCGATCCCCGCGAATACCGCATTCTCGCGCAGCAGCCGTCCGCAAAAACCGTGGACCGTCGAAACCCACGCCCGCTCCATCCTGGCGCGAATTTCGCGGTCGCCGCGGAACGCCTCCGCCAGCTTCTTGCGCATGTTGCCCGCGGCCTTCTCGGTGAAGGTGATGGCCAGAATGCGCAGCGGGTCCACCCCGGCCGCCACCAGGTTGCCGAAGTACTCCACCAGCACGGTGGTCTTGCCGGAGCCGGGCCCGGCCACTACGCAGGCATCCAGGCGCCGCCGGGTCGCGTCGATGGCGTCGGCCTGGCTGGGCGTGAAGCGCACTTCCTTCATGCGACCTCCGTCTGAGAGGCCGGCAGCGCAGCCGCCAGACTGACGCGGCACACATCGCGATAATCGCAGAAACGGCAATTCTCCAAGTTCGACGGCGCAGCCTCCACGCGGCCGGCGCGAATCTCCTCCACCACCCGCAGCGTCCGCCGTCCGGCGTTTTCCAGCCAGCCTTCCGGAATTGGTTCGCCGGCGATTTCGCCCACCGCCTGGTCGCTCCATCCCGCGTAAACCACGCCGCCCTTCAGCCCCACATAGAACATGCCGTCCGGCCGCGTCCCAAAGGCTCTCTCGGCGGCCATGACGTACAGCGGCGCCTGCAACAGATTCTGGTCGTCCAATCGATGCTTGGTGCGTTGCGCGGCGCTGTACTTGTAATCGATCACGTAGGCGCGCCCGTCGGGGGAAACATCCAGCCGGTCGATCTTTCCGCGGACCCCGACCGTTTCCAGAGCGAACTCGAACGCCTGTTCCGTCTGCGACTGAAAGGCGCCGCGCGGCCAGCGCGCATCTTCCGCGAACGCGCGCAGATCCTCCAGCATGGCATTCCGCAGCCGCTCCACGTGGTAACCCTGCGGAATGCGCTTCTCTTCCAGCGCGGCTTCAAAGATGCTCTCGAAGAGGGCCCCGATGTCTTGCGGATGCGCGTACCACTCCGCCAGCGTGGCGTGGACAATGCTCCCCTGCGTCATGAAATCGAGCCGCTCTTCGGGCCGCGGGGGCGCCGTCTTGAGCCGCAGGGTCTTGCCGCCGAAGTATTGGAAAGGGCACTGCAAGTATGATTCCAGCCCGCTAGGCGAAACCGCCGCCGTCTTCTGGCGAAGCCACTGCAGGTGGCTCGAAGTGCGGATCTCAGTGGGGCAGGCGCTTTCGCCTGCCTTCTTTGTTTTCGTCAGCCCCGCTCCCCTCAACGCCACCAGCCCCAGCTCCTCCAGAAACAACGAAGTCAAATTACCCTCGCCGCGCGCATCGCATTCCGCATAAGAAAGCGTTACCAGCATGGTGGCCCTGGATATAGCCGACTCGAACAAACCGCGCTCTTCGCGTTCGAACTCCGCCGCTGTGCGCACGCGCACGCCGCCATCCTGCAAACCGCGCCGCGCGTCGTTCGGGAAGAAGGGATCCTGGCGGTGGAACTGCGGGAATTGCTTCTCCGTCATGCCACACACGAAGACCACCGGAAGCTCCCATTCGCGGGCTTCCGGCGCGCTCAGCACATGGACCACGTTGCGCCGGCCGTCGTCGAGCCGCAGCGGCTTCAGCCGCAGCACGGATTTCACGGCGCGCCAGAACTCCTCGAGCTGCATGGTCCGCCCCGCGTCCAACGCTTCCGCAGCCTCGTCGAGGGCTTGCTCGAAGAGGTCGAGCGCCGCCGCCTGGCTGCGCCATTCCAGCGCCACCTCGTGCCCGGGCGGCTCTCCGTCGGGACGCGCCGGGCGAAACAGGCCGCGCAAGGCCCTCAGGCGCGCCGCCCAATCTTTGGGCGCAAGTGCGAACGAGCGCCACTCCTCGATGGCGGCCAGCCGCTCGATTTTCCGGAGCAGGCGCTCGGCGCCGGTCGAGAGCGGGCGGCCCTCGGGCCCCACCAGCAGCGCCTTCAGGCCTCCCAACCCGGCATTCGGAATCTGCTCGCGGGCCGCGAAATCGAAACGGTCGAGGGCGTTCGAATCCGTGAAACGGGGCGCCAGGCGCAGCGCCGCCAGGGTCCGCGCGTGGTCCCATCCGCCGAGCATGGCATCGACGGCGTTCGCAAGAAAGCGCACCGCCGCGTGCCGTTCCAGATCGGAATCGAAATAGAAGCGGGCGGGAATGCCGAAGCGGCCGAGCGTGGAGCGCAGCACCGGAACGTACGCTTCCGCCGCCCGGACGATAATGCCCATCTCGCGAAACGGCCGGCCGGCCGCGGCTTGCTCCAGAATCCGGCGGGCTATCTCCGAAGACTCACGCTCGACGGACGGAGCGCGGAACAGCGTCATGGCCGGATTGGCGCGTTTGCGGCCCAAGCGGGTTTCCGCGGAGATGTTTCCGAGCCGCGAACGTAAGGGAGCGGTCGCATCCGCATCCGCCAATGTGAGGGTGACGTCCGCGTGGCCGTCCAGTGCGGCAATCACGCGCAACTCGGGGTCGGGCAAGGCGTGAAAGCCGTCCAGCCAGATGGTCCGTATCCCGCCCAGTCCTTCCCGTTCGATTTTCTCGGCGGCGAGTTCCAGCCGTTTGGCGCGCAGGGCCAGGCCGCGCTGTTCCAATTCCCGCTCCACCTCGCGATAAACCGCCAGAAACGCGGCCGCCAGCGGCGCGTCCGGCAGGCGTTGGCCCAGGCGCCCGCTATCGCAACCCGCCGAGGAGAACTCCGAGATGGTCCGCGCCAGCGACGCGCAGAACCCCGGCAGGCTCGCCACGCGCGCGAACTCCCGCCGCTTCGCCCGCCCCACCGCTTGTTCCACCATCAGGTAGAACGTGGCGTCGGACGGCTGCCGGACATCCCCCGCCCAACCATCGATGAATCCGGAGAGCGTCTGAATCAGTTCGCGGCGGAGAACCAGGCCTTCCCGCGCGATGCGGTTCTGCAAGTGCTGCGCCATGGTTGCGGTAGGCGCCAGCAGCCGCATGGACCCGTCGCCCGCCCGTAACGCCTCGCGGAAGCGCTCCAGGACGAAGGAAGTCTTGCCAGAGCCCGCCGGTCCCGTTAAGAGCCGCATTGGCTTACAGTGTAGCGCAGGCGAAGAAAATACGAAAGCAAATGCTTGCTGGTCCTCTTGCGGGAGGGGGGACTTGACAAGACCACGAGTCCAGTTAGAATAAACCTCATCTAATCGTTGTTCTATGCAAGCCGCTTGTGAACACACCCGCACGCAGATAATCGCTCGAAGAGACGGCGTGGACTACGTGGAATGTCTGGATTGCCGTCAGATCTTCGAGGCTGAAGACCTTGAACCCGTGAAAGCCGAGGAAGAAGAGGAATAGAGCCTCCACGCATGCGTTAGCATGGATGGAAATGCACGATCTCTCGTTCTTCCGCAACAACTTCGAGCGCGTCGCCGCACGGCTCGCAAGCCGCGGGCCTATCCCCAGTCTCGACCGGTTCCGCGAGTTGGATGCCGCCCGCCGCGCCGCCATCTCGCAAACCGAGCAATTGAAAGCCGCGGCCAACTCCGAAAGCGCCGAGATCGGGAAATTGCGCCGCCAGGGGGAAGATACCACCGCCCGGCAGGAGCAAGTACGGCGGACGAAAGAGCAAATTGCCGGCCTCGACGAGCAGGTGAAGTCGCTCGAAGCGGAATTCCGGGATCTGCTGGCCGGAATTCCGAATATCCCTCACGAATCCGTACCGTTAGGCAGGGATTCCGAGGACAACGTCGAGGTGCGGCGCGTCGGGGAGCCGCGCCAGTTCGATTTCGAGCCGAAAGCCCATTGGGACCTGGGCGCGGAGCTGGGCATCCTGGATCTGGAGCGCGCCGCCAAAATCTCCGGGGCGCGTTTCGCCCTCTATTGGGGGCTGGGCGCGAAGCTGGAGCGGGCGCTGGTGAACTTCATGCTCGACGTGCATACCCGCGAGCACGGCTACACCGAAGTTCTGCCGCCTTTTCTGGTGAACTCGGCGAGCCTCTTCGCCACCGGCCAATTGCCCAAGTTCAGGGAGGATCTGTTTCAGTGCGAGGGCCGCGATTTGTGGCTGATTCCGACCGCCGAAGTGCCCGTGACCAATATCTATCGCGATGAAACGCTCGACGGCGGCGCGCTGCCAATTCGCCTGTGCGCGTACACGCCTTGCTTCCGCAGCGAGGCGGGGTCCTACGGACGCGACGTGCGCGGCATCATCCGCCAGCACCAGTTTCAGAAAGTGGAGATGGTGAAATTCACCCGGCCGGAACAGAGCTACAACGAGCTCGAAACGCTCACGGCCGACGCCGAAGACATTCTGCGCCGGCTCGGCCTGCCCTTTCGCACCGTGACGCTGAGCACCGGCGACCTGGGGTTCGGGTCCGCGAAGACCTATGACATCGAAGTCTGGCTGCCCGGCCAGAACGCCTACAAGGAGATTTCCTCGTGTTCGAACTACGAGGCTTTCCAGGCGCGGCGCGCGGGCATACGCTTCCAGAGCGGGAAGAAATCGGAGTACGTCCACACCCTGAACGGCAGCGGCCTGGCCGTGGGCCGCACGTGGGTGGCGATCGTCGAGAACTACCAGCGCAAGGACGGCGCCGTGACGGTTCCCGAAGCGTTGCGCCCCTACCTGAACGCAGAGGTAATTCTCCCCCGAAAGTGAACGAGACAAGGCATGAACTTCCAACCGATTGGGCACTTGATAGGCCTGCGTTATAAGCTCCTCTGGGCCAAGACGCGCACCCGCAACGGCAGGATCGCACTGTTCATGGCCGGATACCTGTTGTTCGCGCTGTCGGCCGCGTTTTTCGCGATAGTTGGCTTCAGCGGGGGAATGGCGGCGGTGCGCTTCGGAAGGGTCGAACGAATCGCCCAGGGCGCGCTCACCGTGCTGTTTGTGTGCGCCACCGTAACCGGCCTGATGCTGGGATTCGGAATGAACGAGGTTTTCTCCGATGCCGAGCTGCGGCGCTATCCGCTGAAAGCCGGGGAACGGCGGTTCGCGAGGCATTTCGCGGGCATCGCCGACCCCTTCTGGTTTCTGTTCCTGGCGCTGTACCTTGGCTTGGCCTTCGGGCTGTATCTTTATGGCTCGGGATCGCTCGTACTGGGCCTCATTGCGGTCCTGGCGCTGTTTGTCTGCAATTACCTGGCGGCGCACGTGGCGGGCCTGGCTATCGAGCGGATCATGCAGCAGAAGGGCGGGTCGCTCATCCTGCCGCTGATACTGGTAGTGGTGTGCTTCCTGCCGTCGATAGCCATGCCCAGGCTGATGAAGAACCCGGCCGCGGGGAGAACTGTCATGCGGGTACTCGCCTGCACCCCGTCGTTCGGGGCCGGCACGCTGATGACCCGCACGGACAAGGCGGCCTTCGGCGGCATGGGCCTGATCGCCTGGTGGGGACTGGGCCTGACCGCCGCCCTGGTGGTATTGGAGCGCAGGCCGCCGCGAATCCGCGTGGCGCAGACTACGCGGATTCAATGGGACACCCCGTTCCGCCGCATCGCAATGATGTTCGGCCCGCGCTATGCGCCCCTGGTGGAACAGTGGCTGCTATTCCTGTTCCGCTGCAAGAGGTTTCGCCTTTCGTATGCGATGTCGCTGCCGCTGGTCCCCTTCCTGCTGCTGATATGGACCAAGCAGAACGCTCACCGCGACCCGTTTGCCGGCGCGGTGGGCGTGTTCGCGATAGCCGGCCTGGCGCCGGCGGCGGCTTTCCTGGTCAACCAGTTTGGTTATGTGGGTAGCGGATTCCGCCGGTATTTCCTGTTCCCGGCGGACCCGGCGACCGCGCTACGCGCCAGCAGCTTTACGCTGATGGCGCTGTGTTCCGTATACCTTGTCGTGGCCGCTCTATCCTGGGCCCTGTTCGCCCCCGTGGCTTGGGACGCGCGCGGGTTTTGCATGCTGCTGGCCAGCGGGGTGTTTGGGCTGTTCGCGTTTCACGGCATGGGGCTCTGGACCACGTTATACGGGCCGCGCCGGTGCGACCCGAACAAGACCATGGGGAACGACCTGTCGCTGGCGGGCAACCTGGTGGTGATTGGCGGCATGATGGTCATGCTGATGGGCCCGATGGTGCTCGGCCAGTTTCGGAAGGGCGTGATTACGCCGGGGCACTGGCTGGTAGTGGTCGCGATGGCGGCGCTGGCCGCCTGCTTCTACTTCGCCTCGCTGCGGCGCGCGACGGAGATTTTGTCCTCCCGGCGCGAAACGCTGCTGGCCGTGGTGGAAGGAAGAGCTTAATCCAATGGATGCGATTCTGATTACCAACCTGGTGAAAAGGTACGGTTTAGTGACTGCCGTAGACGGTCTGTCGCTAGGCGTGGCGGCGGGCGCCATGTTCGGCTTCTTGGGGCCGAACGGCTCGGGAAAGAGTACCACCATTGGCTGCCTGACCGGACTCCTCGACCCGACGGCGGGCCAGATCGAGATTCTCGGGCATCGCTTCGACGCCGATAGCGCCGATCTGAAGCGGCGCATGGGCGTGATGCCGGAAACCCTGGGACTTTTCGAACCCCTTCGCGCGCATGAATTCCTGGCCTTCGTGGGGCGCATGTATGGGCTGGACGAGGGCACCGTGCGAGCTCGTGTGACGGAGTTGCTGGACGCCCTGGAACTGACCGACTCCTCCAAGATGCTGGCCGATTACAGCACCGGCATGCGCAAGCGGGTGGCTTTCGCCGCGGCCGTGATCCACTCGCCCGACGTTCTCTTCCTCGATGAGCCGTTCGAAAGCATCGATCCGGCCGGCGTGGCGTTGATGAAGCAGTGGCTGCGCCGCTATGTCGAACAGGGCCGCACCGTATTCCTGACGAGCCACGTGTTGGAGACGGTGGAACGGTTGTGCACGGAGGTGGCGATTATCGCGACTCCCGGCAAACTGGTGTGGCAGGGGGATATCACGACGTTCGGCCGGGAGGGCGCCATTGTTTACGATGGCCAGGAATTCGCAGCCCTGGAACCGCTGTTCCTGCACCTGACGGGCGAGCGCCACGTAGATCTAAAGTGGCTGTGAGCACCAAGCAACTACGCCACGTCCAGAACGGCGGCGAAGCGTTCCAGTTCTTCCGTCAAGCGGTCGGGAACGGGGGCGGCGGCGCGCTGGCGAGCGGCGGCGGCTGACAGCAGTCCCTCGGCATCGTTGGCATCGCCCGGGAAGTAGGCGTCTCCCACGCGGACCGCCAGCAGGCGGTCCCCGAAATGCGCCACGCCGACGCCCACCACCAGCGCCGCCAGGGAGCTTTGCTTGCCGTCGAACGCGCTCTTCGGGAACTCTTCCATCAAGAGCGCGAATTCATCGCCCAGGCGGGCGACGCAATCCTCCTTGCGGGACGTGCGGCGTAAGCCGGCGGCGATGGACTGGATGAGCCGCTGGCGCGCCTGATCGCCATAGCGCGCCTGGACTTCGGCGAGGCCGTCCACGCCGCAGAGCATCAGCGCCAGGGTGCGCAATTGGCGCCGGCAGCGGTTCAGGTCGGCGTCCAGGCGCTGGAACAAGCCGCGCTCGTTGGGCAGCCCCGTGAGGGGGTCGAGTGCGGCCGGGTCGGCGGGAGACGAATGTCGCAGGGCGTGCTTCACGGCGCGGGCCAGATCTTCGCGAATCCAGAGCAGCACGCCCAGGTCGTCCGGCTGAAACGTACAGGCATCCGCGCTGTACAGCGCCAGCACGCCGGCGACGTCCGCCCCGTCGTCGAGCGGCACGGCGATCATGGAGCGAAACTCGCCACCCACGCCGGACTCCGGCCGCGGGTCGCGGTTAAAGGCCGGCCGGCGCGTTTCGGCGACCTGTCCGGCGATCGCGTGGCAATCGACGCTCTGGTCCCCGCCGCTCGCGTAGGCGAGCGTCAGCCGCTCTTCTCCAGGCAGGAAAACCGCAAGCGCGTCAAACGGAAGCAACTGCCGTAAACTCTGGTCCAGCACACCAAGGGTATCAGCCAGACCGTTCGAGCCGCCGATCTTCTCAAGCAACTCGTAAAGCGCAGCCGAGGGTCGAACGTTGCGCATGATGTTCGTATCGGCCCGTACAACGGAAGTGTGAATGCGTTACTGCGCAGTGACGGCGAGAGCTTTCTCCGCCGCCGCACGGCCGTCGCCCGCCGGCGCGTAGCCTTGATCGCGAAGCGCGGATTCCAACCCTTCGAGTGCCAGCAGCACGTTCTCGCCGGTCGATCCGTGACCCATCAGCCCGATACGGAACACCTTGCCCGCCAGGGGGCCGAAGCCGCCCGCGATCTCCATGCCCCGCTTTTCGAGCAGATACTGGCGCACTTTGCCGTCGTCGATGCCCTCCGGCACGCACGGCGTGTTGAGGGTCCATAGGCGGTGTCCTTCGGGGACGTGCATTCGCAAGCCCATGGCTTCAATGCCCGCCACAAAAGCCAGGTGATTGCGGCGATGGCGTTCCCAACGGTTCTCGATGCCTTCCTCCGCCGCCAGCGCCAGTCCTTCCCGCAGCGCGTAGAACATGGTCGCCGAAGCCGTGTGATGATACCGTCGGCCTACGTAATAAGTCTCGAGCAGCAACAGATCCAGGTACCAGGAAGACGGCGGCGTGGGGCGCGCTCTCAAACGCTCCAGCGCCCGCGGCGAAACCGTCATGGGCGAGAGGCCCGGCGGGCAGCTCAGGCCTTTTTGTGTGCAACTGTAGGCGATATCGATGCCGTTCTCATCCACCAGCACGGGCATGCCGCCCAGCGAGGTGACGCAGTCGGCGATGGTCAGCGCGTCCACTTCGTGCGCCGCTTCGCAGATGGCCTTCGCCTGGTTGAACATGCCGGTGGAAGTCTCGGCCTGCACGAAAGCCACTACGCGCGGGCGTTCGCGGCGGATGAACTCGCGGGCCTCCTGGGGATCGAACGGCTCGCCCCAGGGCTTGGAGAGGCGCACCACTTCGGCCCCCTGGCGGCGCGCCATTTCCCCGATGCGGTCGGCGAAAAACCCGTTGGTCAGCAGCGCGAATTTGCCGCCCGCCTCGGCGAAGTTGGCCACGGCGGCTTCCATGCCTGAGCTGCCGGTCCCCGAAATCGCCAGGTTGAATTGGTTGCCGGTGGAATAAGCGTAACCGATCAGCCGCCCCACCTGGTCCGCGATTTCGAAGAAAAAGGGATCGAGATGCCCCACCACCGGCTGCGATAAGGCCTCGGTAACGCGAGGGGCCACCATGCTGGGCCCCGGGCCGAACAGCAGCCGCCGGGGCGCGCGAAGGGGAGCGTAATCTTCTGGCATAAGCCCCAGTTTAACAGTGGAGGCGAACCACCGCTTTACGCCGCATCCTCGAATCTGACAACGATCCGCTTGCCGAGCGCTCCCAGCGCGGCTTGAATCCTCTCGGGCTTGGTGTTGTGCTTTGGGTCAAGCATACGGCGGACAACGGTCTCGCTGACGCCCAGCCGTTTTGCCAACTCCGTGTTTGGCATTTGGCCCTCGCGCATGGCCAGATACAGAGCAAGCTTGGGGGCCAGGTAAAGCGGAACGCTCACTGGACGTTGGCCGCGCGTCAGCTTGGAAGGGACCGGAATTCGGTCACCGCGGGCGATGCGTCCGGCAATCGCTTCAGCCAAGCAGTCGGCGGCTTGTACGAGCGCGTCTTCGAGATCGGATCCTCCAGTGAGCGCCTCGGGCAGATCCGGAAACCGGACGTGAAAGCCATTGCCGTCCTCTTCGGGCAGGAAACTGGCGGGATAGGTGGCGGTGAACATTACAGGTCCTCCTTACGAATGCCGAGTTGCTTGATCATGTCGGACAGCAAGCCGGGACCGAGTTCCTTCTTAAGGTCCTTGACCACCGTGAACCGATCGCCAAAATAGAGCGTGCCGTGGCTGCCGGAGCCACGTTCCGGGGCCCAGCGGTACGCGAGCTTGTTCCGTTTGGCGACGGCTTTCACCTTGCGCAGAAACTCGCTGCCCTTCACTTTTCAATTATCGAACACTTCTGTTCGATTCACAATACCGGGTTGAGCTGTGCGGCCCGAACCGCGCGCTCAATGCTGGCCTCCAGCGGGGAGTGCGTCGGGATCAGGCTCGCGAGGTTCGACCGATGGATGGGTCGCTGGTTCTCCTTCGGCGGGAAATGGGCCAGACGCATTTTCCACAGCAACCTGGGTTGGCGGCTATTTTCCGGCCTGGACCTCATTCAGCAGATTGGGGTGCCGGTCGAGCACCATGAGGAGTTTCACCAGCGCGAGCGGCGGCTTGGTCTTGCCGTTCTCGT
>OBLW0100001557.1_pt1 | contig 19285 bp, 17 predicted proteins | sample 1520161 | NCBI WGS metagenome assembly OBLW01 (sample SAMEA3539309, study PRJEB22396) | soil metagenome | biome: tundra; feature: field; material: soil | place: USA | collected 2010-05 | depth 0.15 m | reverse complement strand
GGAGATCAACGGATCACTGCATGATTTCCCCGAAGAGGACTTCTTGCCCGGCGGGACTCTGTCTTGGCCCATAACTTCCGAGTTGACGGCGAGCGACATCTTTTTTGAACAGGTTGACGCGCATTTCGGCTTTGCGACCACGAACTGCCGTGGGCGCGAAGACTGGCAACCCGTGAAGCATCCACAATCACCCACGGGTGGCCAAGACGCTTGCCCTTGGTTCGTGCATCGCGAATGCCCGCATGAACCCGTTCCTGGATTAGCGCTCGTTCGAAATGGCGCGATCACTTATAAGCGGAGAAATTCATCATGTTGCGGAGAAGAACGAACTTTCTGAGCAATTCAACTTCGACTACTACGCGGGAAAGCACGCATATGAGCCCTCGACCCTCGAACGTCCAGCATGCACGGACCAGACGCCTGATAGCTGGCAGGCGCTCCCCTTCGAAGTAGCTGGGGTGACGGGGCCTGTGCTCTGGTCTGCGTGGCGGCAGACTTTTCCTGAGACGGTTGGGGAGTTTTCTGCACTGTCCCCTGTAAGTGGCGGAATACTGCTAACCCGATCCGCGACCGTGGGAGCCGAGACCCGGGCATAAAGGCCGATCTCCAAGCGGAAGTTGCCTCCTAGGACGGACTCAACAACGTTGGCCCGAATCCGGCTTGGGAAGTACCGTGCCGTCGAATGCCAAGTCAGCGCAGTTTCCAGGAAGCCCTGTTTCTGGACCGGGCGAAGTCTCTTGTTTTTGCGGATTTGAACGTAGTGCCACAGCGTAACGAGGGTAACGCAACTCCTCAGGCCAACCGCGCATAGAGTAGGAAGGGTGCCCAGTAAAAAGGATCGTGGAATTCGTTGCTGCGAAGCAATGACAGTTTGGCAGTGCGCAGAGCCGCATCCGCGCTAACTCCCTTGTTAAGCTCATCGTAAAACTCGTCCATGAGTTTCGCCGTGGAGGCGTCTGACACGTCCCACAAAGCCGCCACCACGTTGTGGGCGCCGGCTGCAAGGAAGGCCCACGAAAGCCCGACCAAGCCCTCGCCCGAGTACGTGCGCTCGCCGGCACCGTAACAAGACGAGATTGTGACCAGGACGGCACGTAACTTTTGGTCTTTGATGACGCGGGCATAGAGCTTGAAGGAGTCATCTTGTGCGCTATCCTTCGACAGTACAATCGCGGAGTCGAGCGGACTCAACCGACTCGCAGTTCCGTGCGCGACAAAATGAATATAGGAAAACTTCTCGGGGCTGCTGGCCAGATACGCAGACGGCGTGGCCCGCTCCCGTGTAAGTATCTTTTGGTCCCTTACCGAGAAATGCCGGGCAACGCTTTTCATTTGAGCCGCCGCCTGCGGCAGTTCGCGATATTCATCGTTCGGAGCAACGCTGTCGCCAACAAGAAGGAGACTGCGATCGCGCTTCTCGTTCCCGGTGCGCACCGACGCCAGCACCCGCATCGAGCTGGCATTCGCAACCGTCACATCTTCGATCCAATAGTGCACCTTCGGTTCCGGCGCATACGCGTCCGAAACCAGCAGCGTTTCGAAATTGAGGCTATTCAGACCACCGTCGGGGATGACAAAAACCTTGGCATCCTTCTTCACGAACTCTCGTGCCGGCCCAATCAGCGTCTGATATAGGGCTTGCCCACCCTTATCGGCCGATGCGAGAACGTCATGCACCTTGAGCGCCTCGCTATACCGTCGCACCAAGTCTTCGATTTCCTTGCCCGCGGGCAGGGTAAACAAGCTGGTCTTCCTCGGGGTGATCGCCCACAAGTACGACTGCTTTTCTCCCAGCCAATAAAAAAGGAGCGTGCCCCCAGCGCGTCGCGCAATTTGCCGGGCGTCCGACCCTCCCTTCGTCGGCAATCCCAATGCCTCCGCCAGAGTGCGAGCGCGGCTGTAGTCGGCCCAGCGGAGCGCGTCGTCCGTCCTTCCACGTGTCACCAAGAAATGGATGTAATCATCGTAGACGTGCCGGGCGTTGTTGGAAAAGGGCAGTTTCGAATCCTCGCGCTTGAGTGTCGATCGCGATGCTTCGATGCTTTTGAGGGCCGTCTGATACTCGTGGTCGGCGGCGTGGGAGCGGCCTTCATCCTCATAAAGTCGTGCGAGCGCATGCTCAGCCCGAAATTTCAGCGCGGCATTTGTCTTCGTGTCGTTTTCGACTTCATGGAAGATTCGCTCCGCTTCCGCTCCGTCGTGCGACCGGTCGGCAATCAATCCCTTGACCAGGAGTGGATAGAGTTCGTCGAGGCGATTGTTGTCGGCCCGGGCCATCTCGCTGGCTTTGTCGGAATACTTGCGTGCTTCGCCCAGTTCGCCGCTCTCGACCGACACAAGAGCGAGCGCTCGATAGGCGTCGTAGATAGCTTCCTTACCGCCCGTTTTGTTTGCTAGATCCAGCGCTTTCAGATACGACTGCGTGGCGGCGGCGAGATCCCCCCGGCTTGCGTAGACATTTCCGGAAGCAGTAATCCAAATCAAACGATCAGTGTCGGCCCCCGCTTGAGCCGCGAGCTTCTCGGCCTCAACGGATTTTTCCAGTGACTTTTCGGAGTCGCCTAGGTAGTAGTACGCCCAACCGAGATTGCCGAGAGCCTTTTCCGCGATGGTTCCCGCGCCCAAAGCGGATGAGGTTTGGTAGGCAGCGTCCGTCCAATCAATAGCTTCGTCGTAGTGTTGATCTCTTAGCGAGCCAAGGCCAAGATTGAGGAGCGCGGTTGCTTCCAGGAAATGATCGTTGTGAACACGGGCAAATTGCAACGATTGCCAGAAGAACTGTTTTGCGGAATCAATCTGGCCGCGCTGTACGGCCAGAATGCCGCTGGCCCGAATGACGTCGCCGCATTTCACTCCCGATGATACTTGGCACATTCGTGTTGCCTGTCCCAGCTTTTCCTCTGCTTCGGCGAATTGGTGCAGGCGGGCATGGGCAGCACCTTCGATCGCAAGTATTTCGATCAGTGAATCTCGGTCGCTGGGTCGTGTCAGCGGGGAATCAACGGTCGCCAGGGCCTGCCCATACATTCCTTGCCACAGGAGAGAGTTGGCTTCCAGGATTCTGGATTTCCAAGCCCATTCCGGGTTCGAATCTTCAAGTTGTTGGCACTGTCGGTGGGCCTCGTCTTGACTTTCCTTGAGATCGCCACGCACGAAGGTCTTGTAGGCATGTTCATAAGAAGCCTGCGGGCTCTCCCGGTGATTACAGGCCAGCCCGCAGGCAATGATCAAGCTCGCTAGAACACAGGAACTGAGTTTAAGAGTGGCTGCTGCTAACTCATGTGCTACGGAGCTGTGTTGCCGTTGCCAGAAACGCCGGCGCCCTTCCCATTCGCGCCAACCCCGCAGCCCAGATGCATGTCGAACATGTCTAGCTTGAAGTAGGTGCTGCTGTGTGGCTGCGGCCGCGCAGCGTCGCTCCTCCGGTGCCTGAAGTCGCCGTGGCCGTTGTAAATGCCAACTTCGACTTCCGCCAAAGCAAAGGTGCCAAAGTCCGGAATGAAAATCACGTTCCCGAACGTCCTGACTCCAGGGATCGGACTCGGCAGCTTGATCTTGTTGACCAATGAGCATCGCAGCTTAGAATAGCCGTTCGGCTCGCCATTCGCACCTGCGTCGTTCCCGCCCTCCTTGGAGCGCTTCTTCAGATTGTCGATGCAGACGATCTCGCCGGCGTATCTCTTCTCCATGCTTTCAGGAAGGTCCTCGCTCTTGAGAATGCCGTCGAGTTGGCGCTGGACGCGATCGAGGAAGCCGACGTCTTGCAGATAGGGGCGTTCGCCTTGGGGTTTGGGCCCACAGAACGCCAAATCGAGTTCGACTTCGACCGGGTAGCCGCCGATGCGCAGGTTTTCAAAGCGCGTGCCGAAGAAGTTCACCCGCGGAACGTGGGCTATAGGTTGCTCGGGATCGTTCGTCATCGGATGCTCAGTAGTAAGCTGCGCCACCACGCGATCAGCGGTAATTACGTCGAGAACGTTGTATCCCTCCATCGCCGACGTCGCCAGCGTGGCCCATCCCGCGTGATCATTGTTGTAGATATCGGTTTTCTGCTTAACATGTGTGCCCGCCACGCGCGTATATCCGCGCTTGAAGGAAATCAGGCCTTCGATGTTGGTCTCGCCGACCGTTTGTGTGATCAGGCTCTCGCGGCGCGTATTCTCCAGAACAACCTCTCCGTATTCCTGGATCGGCTGCTGGATCGGGTGCTTGATTTCGCCTTTCAGCAAGTAGGCTTGCGCGTGATATACGTGGTACGCTTCCGGCATCATAGGTACTTTCGGACTTGCGGCCATATGGTTAGCTCCTCCCCTTTGGGCTTACTTTTGAATTTGCAATTCAAACGATGTACTGCCCACGTCCTTAGTTTCCCCTGAAGCACTGCTTCCCCGCACCACCAGTTTGTATCTGCCCGCTTCGCGGTTCGCTCCCGGCACCTGCAGCGGCCACTGTTCCTGCTCGGAGGACGCCGGAATCGCAAACGTAAACGACCATTCCAATTTGCCCGCGGGGTTATACAGGTCCGCGGTGTATTTGGAATACGCGCCACCGGGCGGAATCCTCACCAGGAGCAGAAAGGCTTGCCCCGGCTGCGGAGTGATCGCCGGGCTTTCCGCTGCATACGTGTCGAGGTTCACCTGCGCATACGGCAGAATCCGCGGACTGTTCAGCTGGCGCGACATCTGCGGATACGTAACCAGATTCTGATACCCAACCACCGCCAGCAACATGGCCATCACCGGAAGGACAAACGCCGGACGCAGCCAGTCAAGCCATGGCTTCGGAGCCGAAACTGGCGGGGCCGCCGGAGCGGGACGAAACTCGGGATCCGGAATTGCGCCATCCTTGATTTTTTCAACCAGTAAAGCCGCCGCTTGGACGTCGGCCGCGCATTCCCTACAGTTGAAGTAATGTGCTTCAAATTCTTCCCGGGCCGCCGGGTCTAGTTCGTTGAGCAGATATCTTTCCGTCATATTTTGTGCAGTCACCACCTTGTGATCCATAACTAAACTGCCTTTCATCCATCCAATAGTGCGCCGGCACGATCAGCCGTTGCACAACTTATGAGGCCGGGACAAGCCGCAATGAATGATTCCCGTCTTCATATAAGTCCCTGAACTTCTGTTTTGCCCGGTGCAATAAGAGACGCAGATTATCGCGCGTGATACCTAGCTCGCGGCACACTTCGTCTTTGTCCCGCTCTTCAAAAAATATGGCGCGCAGCACCCGCCGGTCGCGTTCCGGAAGTTGCTCGATTACTTTCTGAACTTTTTGCGCCGCCTGCTTGTCGTCGATGATCTTCAACAGATCAAAAGGAGCGGCGGGTAGTTCCGGCGCATCGTCATCATCCAGGGAAAGAGCAGGATCTTCGCGGCGCCACGACTCTTTCAACACGTTGTTGCACATCGAGTTGACATAGGAGCCCAGGCTCTTCGGCTCCCGGATTTTCCCCTCGCGCAAAGCCGCATAAAATCGCACAAAAGTTTCCTGCTGCACATCTTCGATAGCTTCGGGAGATTTCAGCCGGGACTGCAGTTTCACCTTCATCAGTGCCGTGAAGTACTTACGAAAATGGTCCTGGGTAAGAAAGTCGCCCTCTCGCAGCCGGCCAAGATAGTCGTCGTCAAAGGAGTGGAATTGCAAGAGCTTGCCCCGGGAACCTGAAAGTGGCAGACAGTTTAGCACTTCGCTTCGCGCTGTGGGCTTGTTTTCCGGAGCTATGACGAGCTTTGGATGTTTCAAAGCGCTGTGCCCGCTGAGACGGCGTCCGGGTGTTGAGTTGGAGTGAGCGGCAGGCACGAGGAAGTCGAAGACTCCTATTTCAGGCGCAGAATCATGGGACTGTTCCGCTGGGAAAGACACGGAACAAAGCACCGGAGCCGCTTCCCCGTCGACTCCGGCGCTCAAATTGGATCGCAGCCCAGCGTTTACTAAGCCGAGATCCTAAACTGTGGTGCAATCACCCTACAGCGGCACATTTCCCACTATTGGTATAGTGTCGAAAACCGGTAGATCGTTTCATCTGTGTTGTGGAATTCCAGCGAACCCCTTTTATCTACGGCCGATCATGTCGCCCGGCATATCGACCACTTGGAAAATGCCGCCAACACGTTCGGCCGCCCTTCTCGAAGCCCGATGAAACGAATGGAGCCCCAGACGCACTATCTATCTGTGGGACTGGATATAAGTCGACCGCCCGAAGAGCATATGGAGATAGCGGTAAAGCGTTCTCCACACGGCCCCGGCACATGTTGGTTGATTCGGTTACGCGGAGGGAACATGACGTTGAAACGCAGGGCAACCGTTTACCTCTTTACCGTGTTGATTCTCGCGGCGTACAGCGGACCTGCGGCCTCAGCGCAGCAGACGACTTCCAAACCCCAGAGCAATGCGGAAGCAGCGAAAAAACAGCCACCCCATCTACCCGTCTACGAAGTTGTCGAGACGGGAGCCACCGCTTCCAAGGCAGCGGCGCTGGCGAGCCACCTCGGCATCACATCGAAAGATATTCTCTCCGAGAGCGGAGCGATCGTGTTCGTCGATACCGCGCGCTTTCTGTTCGTTCCCGAGAAGAAGGTCGCCGACTCGCAACGCGTCCGTGAAGCGATTGAAGGGACCCGGACCAAGGACGCAACGCGCAAGATCACTCCGAAAATTCTGAACGCGGGGGCGATCGGCGACCTTCGCCTCCTCTCCGAAAAATCGGCGTTGTCGAAGACGGCCTTAGCATTCGCCGCGGCAGGACTGACGCTTCAGTTCGGGAAAGCGTCAGTCGGACACCACCAATTGTCGTTGTACACGATGGACGGTAAACGCAGCATCATTCGAGATGGCTCGCCGATCGACACCGAAGTGACGTACCGTTTCACCGATCCGAAAGGCTATCCAATTTACGGCCCGGGCGCGCAAGCGCAGCTTAACTTCGATGCCACAGGGCACGTGAACCGCGTCTATTATGCTGCCCGCAAGTTAAAAGAAGTTGGGAGCGTCCAAGTGATACCGCGGGAGGAGGCCCATGAGCAGATCGCCCGTCTCTTGCCGCCAAAGTCCGCCATCACGTCGCGCCTGGTGTACTTTGCGCCGCCACTGGCGAGCAGGGAGAGATCGCGGGTCGCGACCTTGATACCCTGGTATGCGTATTACGGGAACACCCGCGTCACGAATCCGCATACGGGAGTCGTCTCGGAGATGAAGTCGAGGATCGGATTCATTCCCGCCACGCGGGACGAACGTTTTGTTCCGGCAGTCAGGCTCGCGGCCGATGGCGGATCGGAAGTCCATGCCTCGGTTTCAGTACACGGTGGAAGGCCCCCATACCGGTACCTCTGGGGCGCCTCGAATCCCTCCATTTCTGAAACCGTCGAGCCCTCGATCCGTTACTCTCCGCAAGTCCGGGCGACGGAAGCCCTCCTGCGGGATCCTTATTTCAACTTGCATCGCGACGAAAGACTCTCGGTTACCGTGGTCGATTCCAACGGTATAAGCGTCCACGTTAGTGAAACGGTGCCGGTAGAAGCCCATCCGGTCTTTCCAGAACACCGCAACGCATCAATGCCGAGCTTCGGCAGCGAAAACCCGGGCGATCCCTTGCACTGGATGCCTGCCCGCGTGGCATGGAATACGGAGATGGGGACGCCGGGAGGCGGCGCAACCCTCAGCTTCGACTGGTTGGGCCAGGATGCGTGGCCAGGCGACTTCATTCGCCCGACCCCTGCCGGGACCCTCGCCGCGACGCCGTGGGTTTACGGTGATGCCGACTACGCGAACTGGGGCGTCGATACCGCCGACATCGTTCTCGACAATGCCGACGGATGGCCCGACGGGACCGTTTTGATGCAGCCAGGTGCGCCTGCTACGGACTACGCGACGTCAAGCATCTCGGTCCCAGTATCGGCGCAAACCGTCAGCATTAATGGGAACGGATTCGGCGTTCCGGCTTCGTATGCCGTCAACTATAACGGGTCGTGGGGGCCGGTTGGCCCGAACGATACGTTGGAATGGTTGCTGCTCGACGATTGCGACATGCTGGATTTGGTGGACGGTTCTAACCTCAATGTCGCACAACGCTGGGGACCTGCCTTCGGCGGCCTTCACGTGTTGACGGGTTTCGCTTCGCTCGGTTACGGCGACGGCGCGTTCGAGGGCGGGGTTGCTGACAACGTCCTCGGCATCCACGGACCGGCGCAAACGATCGTCCAGTCATGGTTCAACTCCGCCGCAGCAACCGGAGCCGGTACCGCCGCTGCCATGGGACCGGCCGTTGAAGTAATGCCGGGCATCTTTATCTGTGATTTCGAAGATTATTTCTGGGGTAAAGGACCGGTCGGACCGACTCTTGTCCCCGGCAGCTATCCCCCTAGCGAGTTCGCCTACTGGTATCTGACCAGCACCAGTCCGATTCAATACCTGTTTTAGGCAAGCCCATTGAGGCATCGCGGCTAGCAGCGTTCTAGGGAGCCCGGCCTAACCCGCCGGGGTTTCGTTTGCCGGCCGAGGTTCCCGTTCGGACGTTCGTCCAGCGAACAGTTTCGTCCGACAGTTTCACGCTGGCAGTCATTAGCACTGTACCTCCTTCCTCGAAGAAGAACGATCCAAAGCTATAGCGCAAAGCCCCCGGATCGGGCTCCCCTTCCCCTTCGCCACAATAGCTAGATAGGGTCTTCCTATCTAAACGTGACAATAAATCATCGGGTTGTTTTGGGGACGTGTCTCGGCGTTTCTCCCCACTCCACTTTGCGCATCCTGAGACTCCCAGAGCAATCGAAAGAAAGAGCAGCGCAAGGAGCGCTCCCCAGGATGTCGAGACAACATCGTCGAACTTTAGCATTTCAGATCTCCATAACCGATTGACCCGTGCCCAAGCTGCGGACATGAATGGGACGGCCGCTGTCGTCTGGGTAAAGGGAATGAGGCTAGCGTGCTCCGATTGAATGTCTACCTCGGCATTCGACTCGCCTACAGTGAAGGTCGCTCAAGTTCCACCTATGGCTATGTGAAGACAGCCATTCGGCCGCCTCCGTAACCGGCGATCGACAGTTGCACGTCTACTCTTTTGCGAGGTTTCGCAAGAAGGTCCGCAGCGTTCGTTGGCCTGGCAGCCGCTTCTACACAAACGCTCTGCAACGCTACGCGCGGCAACTGTGGCTCGCAAAACAACTGAGCACAGACATTCAGTATCTCTTTGAAGTTCTCGACAAGCGAAGGTTCCCATTTCTTGGCTTTCGCGCTCTCTTGCACCTCGTACAGAGGGACCAAAACCAAAGCGGCCCCGGCGTTGAGGACAAAATCCAAATCACAGACGCATGCACCCACAACTGCACCTTCGCTGGTTGCGTAAACTGCCGTTAAAGTTGGAGCGCCACCGGTAATGGGAAACGCGGGGATGGTTGTGGTGGTGACTTTCCTTCCAAGGAGTTCGCATAGCAGCCTCCCGATTCGTTCCGCTCCTATTGAGACGCTCACTTGGGGTACCTCCTACGAATATTTGAAACCAGATTGGTTTCTAACTTAACTTCCGGAACTATCTCTAACTCGCATCACGATTAGAGTACAGACTGAAGAACGTCGCGAAATATGTCCGGCGTGAATGGCTTGGTGATCAAGAACAGGGCGCCAGCGTCCTTCGCCGTAGCTTGCATGTCAGATGAGGACTCTGAAGTGACGAAACCAAACTTGATTTCGCGCCCTTCGCTGCGGAGTTTCTGCAGCAGGTCAAGTCCGTTCATCTCCGGCATGTTCCAGTCGCACAAGACCAGATCAATTTGCCCCGATTGGATTGCTTTTAGCGCTTCGGCGCCATTGGACGCTTCCGCCAATTCGTGGTGAAACCCTGCTTGATGCAGTGTCCTCCGGACGATCATTCGCATTGCTTTACTGTCATCTACAATCAAAATAGTCATGGTTTATCACCCATCTGCTCACGTTCTTCGATCAAACGCAACACAAAGGTCCCCGAATCGGTGACAAATGCACGCTGGCAAATAGTCTTACCTCCCCAGACGCGGATGGTGTAGTTCTTGCCCTCGATGATCGACGGCGTTCCGATACTGACGCCCGCAGGCAGGACGCCTTTCAGATTTCCGGCGATGATATTGGCCAACTCGGCGACGGTGCTGGGGATGTCTTCACTGAATTCATCGATATCTTCACTTTGCAGAAACCGTTTGGCAAAGCAGCGTGCCTCGGGCCAGCGACACTCGAGGACTAAGTCTCCCTTCCACGTGCCGGCGAATGGCATGACACTAGTTATAATGTCATCCCCGCGCGGAGGGGATTCCAGGGCGGGCGAGACTTCCATCCCTAGCATTGTTAGGAACAAGTTGGCGACGATCTGGTCGACTTCCGCCTGATAAGAGTTTTCTACGATTTGCGTTTCCATGCGTCCCCCTAGGGCGCCCGATAAAAGGATGCTCGCGCGAGCGGCCTTCGCTCGAAGGAGCTGTCTAAGTTGAGTACGGTTTCAGCACTCCCCAATATGAGGTGACCGCCCCGGAACAATGTCCCGCGGATCTCCTTGAGGATCTGTTGTTTCGTCTGCACGTCGAAGTAGATGAGGACATTCCGACAAAAGACAATGTCGAAAGGACCGTATGTATTGAGCTTTTGTCGAAGATCGAGTTGCTCGAAGCAAACGCCGCGCTTGACCTCGTCCTTGATCTGCCATTGCAGGCCATTTCGTGTGAAGAACCTTACCAGGTAGGGGGCCGGCAGACCGCGGTTCACTTCTAATTGACTATATTGGCCCGAGCGCGCCCGTTCGACCATTTGTTTGGAAAAATCAGTGCCGAGGATCTTGATGTCCCATTGCGCCAAGCCCATCTCAATCAGCGCCATGGCGAGGCTGTGTGCCTCTTGTCCAGACGACGAAGCGGCGGACCAGAAGCGCAGTCTGCGAGTTGTCTTCCGATACTCGATTAACTCGGGAAGTATTGTGGTTCGCAATTCTTGCCAAAGGGCGGTGTCACGAAAAAACGTTGTTTCGTTGGTGGTCATGGCTTCGACCACCTCGCGATGCAGACCGTCTCTCGGGTTCTTTTGTAGCAAAGCGCAGAGTTCGTTGAGACTGGAAAGTTTCTGGCGCTTCACGATGGGGATCAATCGAGACTCCAATAGATAGTTCTTTCCGCTCTCCAACACCAGCCCGGACTCTCGATACAGATATTCCTTCAGGAACCGATAATTCAGCTCTGTGATTTCCGCGCTCCGATCAACGACAGGTTGGACTAGAGCGCTCATCTCGTCCCTCCGAGACTAGATTCGCAGTCGAACTGACTCAGGATTTCATCATTGAATGGGTCCCGACTCAATACCCGGCTCAAGATACTGCGCGCGGAAACGGAATCATCCACCACCAATACACGAAGTCCCGTACAGGGCGCGAGCGTTCTTGAACTAGGGGTTAGCATTTGGTTCATCCTTACTGCACAACATTCAAAACGCGCAATTTGTCTTCAATCGCTTCTTTCGTAAAGGGCTTCATGACGTATTCGTTTGCGCCGGCCTCTAGCGCCTCGGAAATGTGTTGGATATCCGTTTCCGTGGTCACCATAATCAAGGTAACAGCGGCATACCGGGCGTCGGCTCGCACGGCCTTGACCATGTCTATGCCGCACATTACCGGCATGTTCCAGTCCACAAACATGAGCGACGGCGGCACCGCTTCCTGTTCGAGACGCTGAAGTGCTTCTTGCCCATTAGCCGCCTCGGACGCGTCGTAACCCAGTTCGCCCAGCATCTTACGCAAGATCATGCGCATTGCTCGGGAATCATCGACGATCATCGCTTTATTGCCGTTTCGATCTTCCACTGCTTCTTCTCCTGCTCAGCCCCGCGGATTGGATTGATCAAAACCGAGGCCGCGCGAATCGCTCGCTGTCGACCCAAGTAATTGTCGTCCCCGGCGTTGCGTCGCCAAGGCGCGGCGTTTTTTGGTCAGCAAGAGGCGACAGCCTGTGATCGGTCGCCGGTTGCTGTTGAACACGCCTGCCTTGGGTCAGAAACTCATAGTGTGTTTTTCTGGCTCATCCACTTCAAGTGTTCAATCTTAGTGAACCCTACTTATCGGAACTCGCGCCGCAGAACTTAACAAGACTTCCGATTACCCCGGTAATGTACTGCGGACGTCTTAATGTGGGCGCGGCCAGTCGCTACGTTGTTCCCACCCGTGAATTAATTCGTGGTGAGACGAGTGTCCGGACAATGCGAATTCAGAAAAACGCGCGAACAACTCTTTGCCAGACCTGGGGCGCTCTTGCTGACTTCCTATGGAAGGAAAAGCGGTTACGAGAGTGCCGAATGTCGGGGCACTCTCAGATGCTATGGTGGCAGAGGACGTGCCTACCAGTAAGTGGCGGAGTGTTTCACTCTAATCAGCCGTTCATCGACGGGCATGGTCACACGTCCCGGCGGACCGTGCGTGGCTAAGGTGATTGCCGAGAAGTTTGTCTCCCTTTGCCCAGTGATTGACAGAAGCCAAGCCAGAATCATTCCGAGGAATCATCGTCAATGAGCGACTTAGAAATAGTCAAAGAGTTCCTGGTTGAGAGCTACGAGAATCTCGATCGTCTCGATCAGGGCCTGATCACTCTGGAGAAGGATCCAACCGACCAAGAGACTCTGGCCAGCATTTTCCGTACGATCCACACCATCAAGGGAACCTCAGGTTTTCTGGCGTTCAACAAACTCGGGGCTCTCACCCACGTAGGCGAGAATTTGCTGGCCCGTTTGCGCGACGGACAGTTGACCCTGAACCCTGAAATCACAACCGCATTGTTGGCGATGGTCGATGTCGTTCGCCGGATGTTAGCGAGCATCGAAGCCGACGGCGCCGAAGGGGAACGCGACGACAGCGAACTCATAGCTACCCTGACGGGGCTGCTCCAGCCAAAGGCGGAAGCGAACCTGGCTCCAGCTCCCGCGCCGGACCAGGAAAAAGACCGGCAAAAAAAAGAAGCCCGGCAGAACGATTTGCCGCAGCCCGTACCCAACGTGGGCGACATCCTCATCAAGCAGGGCGCGGCCAAGGTCAGCGAAGTTTTCGAAGCCCTGGAGCAGCAAGGTTCAGGAGACCCGCGGCACCTCGGCGAGATCCTGGTGGAAAAGGGAGCCGTAAAGCCGCACGATGTGCTCGATGCCTTGAACGTCCAGCAGCAGACCCGCGGGCAAGGCGCCAGCGACAGCACCATCCGCGTTGACGTCTGCTTGCTCGACCAACTCATGAACCTGGTGGGTGAGTTGGTGCTGGCTCGCAACCAAGTCCTGCAGTTCACGAATTCCTCCGAGGAAAACGGCTTGCTGGCGACCAGCCAGCGGCTGAATCTGATCACGACAGAGCTGCAGGAAGGCGTGATGAAAACACGCATGCAGCCCATCGGCAACATCTGGAGCAAGTTTCCCCGTACGGTCCGCGACGTTGCCCTGGGCTGCGGCAAGCAAGTGCGCATTGAGATGGAAGGCAAGGAAACAGAGCTGGATAAGACCATCATTGAGGCGATCAAAGACCCGCTCACCCACTTGGTGCGAAACGCGGTCGACCACGGAATTGAGTCTCCGGAACTGCGCGTGGCAGCCGGGAAGCCCGTGGAAGGATTGCTTTCCTTGCGGGCATTTCACGAAGGCGGGCAGGTCAACATCGAGATCTCCGACGACGGCGCCGGCCTTAATCGCGAGAAGATCGTCAACAAAGCTGTCCAGAAGGGACTCATGAGCGCGGAACAGGCGGCCCGCCTCAGCGATCGTGAAGCCAGCAACCTCATCTTCCTGCCCGGGCTCTCCACTGCGGAAAAGGTAACGAATGTTTCCGGCAGGGGCGTTGGTATGGACGTGGTCAAGACCAACATCGAGAAGATTGGCGGCACGGTCGATGTGCAGTCGAAACCGGGACAAGGTTCAACCGTGCGCATGAAGATTCCTTTGACGCTGGCCATCATCCCCGCTCTGATGGTGACCAGTGCCGGGGATCGTTACGCCATCCCGCAAGTCAATCTGCTCGAACTGGTTCGTCTGGAGGGAGAGCGTGCCCGCAAAGGCATTGAGCTGGTCAACGGAGCCCCGGTGCACCGCCTGCGGGGCCGGCTCCTTCCCCTCGTGTATTTGAACCGGGAACTGAAAGTTAGCACTGACACTCGCACCTCCGGTTCGTCGGAACGGCCGGGAACCTCCAATAAAGAACTGGTGGACTTTGCGGTTGTCCGCAAGGCTCACAAAGACTGGGTGGAAAGGTTGCGAGGGGTTCTGGACGACAAGCTGGCGATGACCGTGGACCAGGCGGGCTCCCACAAACTATGCGCTCTGGGCAAGTGGATCTATTCCAGCGGTCTGCAAGACTACGGCGACATTGCCGAGATGTGCACGCTGGAAAAGGCGCACGAGGGATTTCATAGCTTGGTCCGGGAGATAGTGACCCTCAAACTTGATGGAACTCAAGCCCAGGCGGAACAACAATTCCGCAAGATAGGACCATTCTCCGAGAAGATTGTCGATTTGCTGACGCTCGTCGAGGAGAGAGTGGCTGCGTCCCAGAATGCCAACATCGTGGTTCTGCAGGCCGATGACCGGCCGTTTGGGCTGGTCGTGGATGAGATCAACGACACCGAAGAGATCGTGGTGAAGCCCCTCAGCAAGCAGTTGAAGAGCATAAAAACCTTCGCCGGGGCCACCATCATGGGTGACGGCAGGGTCGCGCTAATTCTCGATGTACTGGGCGTGGCGCAGTGCGCCAATGTGGTCAACGAAGTGCGCGATCATGGCTTGGCCGAGAAAGAAGAGAACGGATCTTTCGCCGCCAGAAATGGTGCCCAGCGTAATGCGGTTTTGCTGTTCCAGCACGGTGAAAACGGCCGGATGGCGATTGATCTCACCAAGGTCGCGCGTCTCGAGGAATTCCAACGCAACACTATCGAGTCGGCCGGCGGTCAAGAAGTAGTGCAATACCGAGGACAGATCATGCCGCTGGTTCGGGTTTCCGACGTACTGCAGACGAAACCTGGGACCGAACGACAGTCTGGCCAGGAGTCTCTGCAAGTGGTGGTTTACTCCGCCAACGGAAGAAGTGTGGGCCTGATCGTCGACCGCATTCTGGACATCGTGGAGGAGTCGTTTGAGATTCAGGGTCAAAAGGGACGCAAAGGCCTGCTCGGTTCAGCGGTGATCCAGAAGCGCATCACCGATGTTCTGGACTTACCCAGCCTGATTGAAGCGGCTGAGGGGAATCAGGCATCGTTGGCGGCTCACGTCTAAGGAGAAAGAACACTCGTGGAGAACACACAGCAGTTTTGCACATTTTTTCTGAAAGATCAGTTTTTCGGCGTGTCGGTCCAGAAGGTTCAGGAGGTGATCCGGTACCAGGAAATGACCCGTGTGCCATTGGTACCTCACGCGATCCGCGGACTCATCAATCTCCGGGGGCAGATCGTGATGGCAGTGGATTTGCGCCGGTGCTTTGGCATGGAAGATCGGCCGGAATCCTCTCTTCCGATCAACGTGGTAGTCCGCACCAACGATGGGGCGGTGAGCTTCCTGGTGGACGAAATTGGGGATGTGCTGGAGGTAAAGGAAGAGACTTTCGAGAAGCCTCCGGAAACTTTGCATGGAAAGGCACGGGAGCTGGTGCAGGGAGTTTACAAGTTGCAGGAGCGCCTGATGCTGGTGCTGGACGCGGAGCGGGCCGCCAATGGTGGCGAAGCCTGGGCGCACAACGCAAACTAGTCTGGAACGACGCACTTATTGAGAAATTTGGCCGGGAAAGTTGACCCATAAATTACGAAAATAGCGCGGCTCAGCCGCAATCTAAGGAGCGCAGCAATGGCAGCAACTGGTGTAGCGAAGAAAGTGCAGATCGACGCAGTGGCAAACGACAACGCGAAAAAACTCGAGTCTCTGACCAAATTCCGACCCTGTGTCGAGTTCGAGATTGACGGGGCCATCGTGTGTGCCAACGAGCTCTTTCTGAAGCTCATGGGCTACGAACTGGGGGAGATCAAGGGCAAGAACCACAGCATGTTCGTGGATGAAACCTATCGCCGCAGCTCGGAATACAGCGATTTCTGGGCAAGCCTCGTCCAGGGCACTCCGCAAACCGGGGAATACAAACGCGTGTGCAAGGGAGGCAGCCAGATTTGGCTGGGATCGACGTATTACCCGATCCTTGACGCCAATGGAAAAGCGTATCGCGTGCTTCAGTTCGCCACTGATGTGACCGAACGGAAACTAGCGGACGCTAATTTTGCCGGCCAGATTAGTGCCATTAACCGGGCGCAGCCAGTCAGTGAGTACACGATGGACGGAACGCTTTCCGAAGTGAATGAAAACTTTGAGAAGCTTCTGGGCTACAGTCGCGCGGAACTGCTGGGCAAGCACGTGAGCATCTTTGTGGATCACGCCACGCGGGAAAGCGCGGCGTTCCAAGCCGCATCGAAGGACCTCTGGGCAAAACTCAACCGAGGCGAGGCTCAATACGGCGAAGCCAAGCGTACCACCAAAGACGGAAAAGACATCTGGATCCAGTATTCCTACAACCCCATTCTCAACCTGGATGGCAAACCGTACAAAGTGGTGAACTATTTCACCGACGTCACCGCACAGCAGGTGGCCCTGAACGCCATGCTGGCGGACGCCACCATGCTGACGAATGCAGCGGTCGATGGCAAACTGGCAACTCGCGCCGACGCCAGTAAGCACCAGGGCGACTTCCGCAGGGTCGTCGAGGGCGTCAACGCCATGCTGGATGCGGTGATCAAGCCTGTACAGGAAGCCGGAGCCGTTTTGAAGAAGATTGCCGAAGGCGACTTGACGGCCCGGGTGACAGGCGATTATCAGGGCGATCATGCCGAAATCAAGAAAGATATCAACGCCATGACCGACGGCCTGCAGTCCAACATGCAGTCGATTGCGCAGAATGCTCAGTCGTTGTCGAGTGCCGCGGAAGAACTGCAGGCAACTGCCCAGCAGATGAGCGCCAACGCGGAAGAAACGTCGGCGCAAGCCAACGTGGTCTCGGCTGGAGCAGAACAAGTCAACAAGAATCTCCAGACCGTGGCCACCGGCACCGAAGAAATGGGTGCCAGCATCAGGGAAATCGCCAAGAGTGCTCATGAATCGGCGAAGGTCGCTACTGGAGCGGTCAAGATCGCGGAAGAGACCAACCAGATCGTCAATAAACTGGGAGATTCCAGCACCGAGATTGGCCAGGTCATCAAAGTCATTACCTCAATTGCTCAACAGACCAATCTGCTGGCCTTGAATGCCACGATCGAAGCGGCACGAGCTGGAGAAGCGGGCAAGGGTTTCGCGGTCGTAGCCAACGAAGTCAAGGAATTGGCGAAGCAGACAGCGAAAGCGACCGAAGACATCAGCCGCAAGATCGAGGCGATCCAAACCGACACCAAGAGCGCGGTCGGCGCCATCGCTCAGATCAGCGGAGTCATCGGGCAGGTCAACGACATTTCCAATACCATTGCCACCGCTGTGGAAGAGCAGAATGCCACAACCAATGAGATGGCACGAAATGTTGGTGAGGCGGCGAAAGGATCGAACGAGATCACCAAGAATATCAGTGGCGTCGCTGAGGCGGCCAGAAGCACGACGATTGGGGCCAGCGATTCCACGAAAGCTGCAGAGGCTCTGGCGCGGATGTCCAGTGAACTCAGCGGACTGGTGCAGAAATTTACGATTTAGCCGTCGCCTAAGAGCTTCGTTTAACTCAAAACTTCAACCTTAACCTGTGGATGCCGCGTCTGGAACGCGGCATCCGCTACTTGAGAGAGAAAGAAACGATGCCACCAGCTCGAGTCCTAGTCGTGGATGATTCCGTGGTGGTGCGTAAGTTCGTGTGCGATGCGCTCTCTGCTAGCGCGGAGGTGGAAGTAGCGGGAACGGCTCCCAGCGGGGCGATTGCCCTGGCGAAAATCCCGCAGTTGAACCCTGACGTGATCACACTTGACATCGAGATGCCGGGCTTGGATGGGATACAAACTCTGGTGGAAATCAAAAAGCTGTATCCCAAGCTGCCGGTCATCATGTTCAGTTCCCTCACGGAACGGGGAGCAGCAATAACGCTGGAGGCTTTGTCGCTGGGCGCCTCCGATTATGCTACCAAGCCAACCAACAGTGCGAGTCTGGCCAGCTCGATGGAGCAGGTACGGCAGGAGTTGGTAAGTAAGATCATTTCCCTGGTGGGTCGATCTGCCCCAGTAGTACCGCGACGAGTTCTCCCAACCCTGGCCAGAACAGCATTTGTTCGCCAAAAAATCGACGTCGTCGCGATTGGCACCTCCACCGGCGGACCCAATGCATTGGCCGCGGTGATTCCCCGCCTTGCAGAGAATTTTCCCGTACCCATTGTTGTAGTGCAACACATGCCACCGGTGTTCACTCGTCTATTGTCGGAACGTTTGAATAAACTCGCAGCAGTGAAAGTGCATGAGGGGGAGGCGGGACGCGTGTTGGACCCAGGACACGTTTGGATTGCCCCAGGGGGCCACCACATGACGGTGGCGCGGAAAGGAAGGGATGTCGTTCTAGCCATGAACGACGATGCTCCAGAGAACTACTGTCGACCGGCCGTCGATGCATTGTTCCGCTCCGTGGCTCAAGTCTACGGGCCCAATGTGCTGGCGGTCGTCCTGACAGGGATGGGTGCGGATGGACTTCGTGGCTCACAGTGGATTCGTGAAAAGGGTGGAGATGTCATTGCACAGGACGAAGCTACCTCTGTCGTGTGGGGAATGCCAGGCGCAGTGGTCAACGCGGGACAGGCGCGCGAAGTTTATCCCATCGAGACAATGGCTGCAGAAATCGGTCGCCGAGTGAATACGGATGAACGCCTTGCGAAGAACAGCCGGATTGCATCTCAGGCAGGGATCCGCTGAGGAAGTTCATAACTTTCGAATCGACACAAACGACGATGCTTTACGGCAACTTCTTCGCGGCCATCTTGGCTCGATGAAGTGCAACCACGCCTGAGACTCCAGTCTTTTTGCTGTACTCAGATCGGCTTGGGACCTTTAGCCGCAACCAGCACCGCTAGCAGAGTGGCCGTGTTACGAACGCTTAGCGCGATTGTTGTGAGTGGTTCTGACATGAGCGGATGCCGGTCCGCCAGTGCCTCAAGGCGCGTGCTGACCTTCTGGAGTTGATCGGCTTCGCGCAAGATCGCTTGAAAAGGCATGGGTACACGGCTCTCGCTGAAAAACCCTAAGGTGGAAGAACTTCAGACTGTCTTACGGTCAGAAGACCTGAAAGAGGAGAAGGTGGTAACCACCCCGTCGTCACCATAACACGCCAGAAG
>OBLW0100001556.1_pt1 | contig 19286 bp, 14 predicted proteins | sample 1520161 | NCBI WGS metagenome assembly OBLW01 (sample SAMEA3539309, study PRJEB22396) | soil metagenome | biome: tundra; feature: field; material: soil | place: USA | collected 2010-05 | depth 0.15 m | reverse complement strand
GCGCGCAGGGGTGGACACTCCCCTGAGCTGCGGCCGCCAGCTCAGCGAAGACGCTGCTGGCCCGTGCCCCCTGGGGGCACGGGCCAGCATTGATTGTGCGGTCATCGGTCCGCGTGGGCGGGCCTGGCTCTGTCAGGTGGCCGCCCAGACCTCGGACGTGTTGCCGTAGCAGTCCTGCTGATCCAGTTGGGTGTCGTTGACCGTGCCGCCGGCATCGTCCAGGCACCGGTTGGAGTTCACGTTGATCAGCTCACCGTTCGGCCCGACCAGCCACTGCTGATTCGCCGCGCCGGTACAGGCCCACAGCTGGATCTTCGCCCCGTCCAGTTGGCTCTGGCCGGTCACATCCAGGCACTTGCCATTGATCCGCAGGGTCCCGTCCGCGGCGAGGACCCACTTCTGCGCGGCGCCTCCGTTGCAGGTGTAGATCTGGATCTTGTTACCGTTCACGGCGCTGTTGCCGGTGTCGTCGATGCACTTGCCGGGCACCCCGGACTGCACTGGGCTCGCCGCCAGCGTCCAGGTCTGGTTGGACGCGCCGGTACAGGTGTAGATCTGGGGCTGGGTGCCGTTCGTGGTGCTCAACCCGGTGTCATCCAGGCACTTGCCGGACACCGGGTTGACCAGCACACCGAAGCCGCCCAGGTACCACTGCTGGTTGGCCGCGCCGGTGCAGGACCACAGCTGGATCTTGGACCCGTTGACCGTGCCCTGCCCTACGATGTCCAGGCATTTGCCGTGAATGAGGACGACGCCGGGGGCACCAGGGAACCCGTCGGGCCCGTACTCCCAGTTCTGCGTGGCCTCGCCGTTGCAGGTATAGATCTGGATCTTGGTGCCGTTCGCGGCGCTGTTGCCGGTGTCGTCCAGGCACTTGCCGCCCAGGGCGAGCCGGGCCGGGCCGGAGGCGGGATGGTAGGAGGCCGCCATCGAGGCCACGGTGGCCAGGTTGAAGGTCACCGACCCGCTGGCGCTGGCGCCATCGGTGGCCGTCACGGTCACCGACGCGGTTCCCGTCGCGCCCGTGTCGGTGCCCGAGATGACCCCGGTCGTGGGGTTGATGGTCACTCCGGCCGGGAGGCCGGTGGCTGAGTAGGCCAGCGTCTGGCCGGACCCGGAGTCGGTGGCCTGGATCGGCAGGGTCAGCGACACGTTATCGCCCATGTCCACCGTGCCCGGGTTGAGGACGGTGACGACATCCCCGGTGCTGGCCTCCGAGAACCCGGCGGTGCCGGCCGGCGTACCCAGGCCGGCCGGGCCGCTGTAACCGGTCAGGGAGTCCGCCGCGTTGCACAGGTAGAGCCGGCCGGGCTCGCAGCTGCCGTTGGAACCGCTGGTGACCTGGTTGAACGCGGAGGTGTGCTGGTAGGGGTACGAGGACGGGTAGGTGCCGGGCGTCGGGGCGCCGGCCAGCGCGTAGACCGAGGTGATGATCGCGGTCGACGCCGAGGTGCCACCGAGTTCGTTGTAACCCTTAGTCACATTGACTGTGTTGGGGTACGTGTCGTAGACGGCCACGCCGGTACTCTGATCGGCCACGGCGGACACGTCGTTCTCGGTGCGGTTCAGGCAGCCGGTCGTGGCGTTGGTGTCGGTCTGCCAGGCTGGCTTGGGCCCCAGCGTCGAGCACCCGGACCCGGTGCCGGACCACGCCGTTTCCGTCCATCCCCGGGTAGTCGATGGGGCCTGGGTGAGAGTGGTGCCCCCCACGGAGGTCACCAGCTGTGACGTGGCCGGGTACTGCGGGCCGTACCCGGTGTCACCGGCCGCCGCGGTGACGACCACGCCCGGGTGGTTGAAGAAGCTGTCGTAGGAGTTCTCGCCAATGAACTCACCGCCGCTGCCCCAGCTGTTGGACACGAACTTGGCCTGGCTGGCCGCATAACTGTCCGCCGGGCCCAAGTCGGCGATGAGGGCGGAATTCGCCTCGACCAGCAGGATGTGGCAGTTCGGGCAGATCGCGGACACCATGTCCAGGTCCAGGGACTCCTCGACCTCCCAGCCGCCGGTTGGGTCGACGGAGGGCAGCGTCGTGCCCCCGGCCTGGTTAACGATCTTCAGGCAGCCACTGGCCACGGCACAGGCGCTCAGGCCCGCGTCCGAGCGGTACTGGGCGAGGTCGGACTCCGCATTCGGGTCGTTGTACGCGTCCACGATGGCCACGGTGGCCGTGTTGAGAGCGGTGGCCGCCGCGGTCAGCCCGTAGGCGGCCTCCAACTGGGCCGGCGTGTACCCGGCACCGGGCGGGATCACGTTGGGTTTGATGGCTGCCTGCGGCTTGGCCTTGGTGTTGACCAGCACATCGCACTGCATCTGACCGGCCTGCGCCGGACTGGCGCACCCCCGCTCAGTACCAGCCGGCAGGGCCGGGGTGGGCAGCGGCGACAGGAAGCGCGGCGCGGCCGTGGCGGATGCGTCCGGCGTGACGGCCGCGGACTGCACCACCACGGGCGGCGGTTGCCCGGTGGCCGCGCCGGCCAGCGATGGCATGCCCGCCAATCCCAGAATGGCCAGGGCCGGCACCGCGACGAGCACGCCGGCCCGCCATGGGCGCACGAACGCGCGCATGAATCCTCCGTGAAGGAGTGGAAGCGGAGAGCTTGTCTCGCCGCAAGGGGAGCGTGACGTCAACCCCCCCTGCGCGGCGCCAGCCATAGAGATCTATATCAGTCCACAATGGACACTGACAATAGATTTCGGAAGTATTACCAGGCAAAGAGAAACCCACCGTAAAAGCCGCAGATCAGCGGCCCGCTAGCTGGGAAAACCAATCGTCGGGCGAGGGTGGATCCGTTTTCAGGAATTCGCGCGACGCAGCTGCAGCCGCATGCAGGTGCCGCCGCCGGGCCGGGAACTGGCGGCCACCTCGCCGTCCTGCGCCCTGGCCAGCTGGCGGACGATATACAGCCCTAGGCCGATCCCGCCGAACCTGCGCCGGTCGCCGGTCTCGCCCTGGAAAAATCGCTCGAAGATCCGCTCATGGTCCCCGGGTGCGATGCCGATGCCCTCGTCCTGCACGGTGACCTCAATCCAGTCGCCGGCCACCCGGGCGGCCACCGAGACCGCACCGCCCTCAGGTGAGTACTTGAAGGCATTCTCCAGCAACTGGCCGACGATGATCTCTGTGGCCATCGGGTCGCCGTGGGCCCTCGGCAGCCCCTCGGGAATGTCGGCCGCCAGGGTGTGCGCCTCGGACAGCGGGCGAAACGCCGTCGCTGTCCCGCGCAGCAACGGGGCCAGGTCGAACGGGCCATTGGTGACCGTCAGCTGGTCCGCCCCCGCGCGCGAGCCGAGGAGCAGTTGCTCCACCAGCCGGCCCAGCGACCCGGCCCGCTCGGCGATGGTCTGCACCGCACTGCGGCGCTCGGCGTCGGTCAGCTTGTCCCACCGGCTCGCCAGCGTGCTCGCGAACCCCTGAACGACGGTGATCGGGGTGCGCAGCTCGTGACTGGTCGTGGCGAGGAACAGGTCCTTGGCCTCCTCGAGTTCCTTGGCCGCGGTCACGTCCCGGAAGTCGACGACCCGCTCGTTCCGCCCGTTCAGGTCGTTGCACAGCACATCGAGCCAGCGGCCGGTGGGCAACCGGTGGGTCAGCTTGCCACCGCCGGGCTCGGGGACCGGGAACGGCAGCGGCCGCCCGGTGACCTCGTCGGCAGACATGCCGGTGAGCTCGTGCGCAGCCGGATTCCATTGCTGGATCAGCCCGTCGCCGTCGAGCACCGCGATGCCGTCCGCGCTGGCGTCGATCACCGCGCGCTCATGGGCCCGCTGCCTGACGACCTCCTCGAAGGCCATCGCATTGGTGAGAGCGACGCCCGCGTGGCCGGCCATCAGCTCGAGCAGTTCCAGCTCAACGTGCCCGACCTTCCGCCTGCTGTACAACGCGTACAGCGCCCCGTAGGGGCGGCCGCCTACGTGGGAGAGGCTGAGCGCGATCGTGTGCAGCCCGGGCAGCGCGGACCAGATCAGGTCGTCGAAGCCACCGTTCTCGTCGGTGGCCATCATTACTGTCTTGCCGGACCGCATCAGCTCGCCGACCAGGCTGGTGGGCAGGTCCGCCGTGCGGCCGCGCAGGCTCCGGGGCAGCCCGTCCATGCTCACCAGCCGCAGCCTGCCGTCCTCCACGAGCACGAATCCTCCGGCGTCCGCGCCGGTCAGCTCGCGCAGGCTGGCCGCGATCCGGTCCAGCACGGCTTCCAGGTCCCGCTGGGCGGTCATGTCCGCTACGACATCGCCGAGCTTGCGGACGACACTGGCCCGCTTCGCTATGTGATTCCTGGCCGCGTTGTCCTCACCAGAGCGGTGGCAGACATTCACCCAGCCAATCATGTCGCCCGCCCGGCTGGTCAGCGCGCTGGTGTCGATACGCAGGTCAAGCAGGCTGCCGTCCTTGCGCGTCCGACGGGTGGCGAACGAGATCTGGCCGCCGCTGCGGACCCGCTCCAAGACCGCGCTGTGCTCGGCTTTCAGCTCCTCCGGAATAATCGGCGGCTGCTGGCCGACCACCTCGGCGGCGGACCAGCCGAACATCCGCTCGGCCGCCGGATTCCACAGCAGCACCGTCCGGTCCGTGCTGAACGCCACGATCGCGTCGGCCGCGCATTCGATGACCGCACGCGCCGTCGCGTCCACCCGGTCCTGGTTGCCGTCCGGCGGCGTTTCGACCTCCACGTCCACATCGTGCCACCGCGGCGTGGCCCCGGCTCAGCGAACCAGCCAAGCGGTCCCCGGGCCGGTAGACGCGCAGGACCCAAGGACCAGCCCGGTGCCGTTGACGGTGGTGTCCGCCGGGTCGCTCAGGCACCGGCCGGATTTCGGGTTCTGCAGCTTGACCGCAGAGCCGTCGGCGAGCACCCGCCACTGCTGCGCGGCGGTGCCGTTACAGGCGAACAGGTCCACCACGGAGCCGATCGCAGTCCCGCCGTGGTAGACATCCAGGCAGCTCCCGCTGGTCCGCACCGTGCCATCAGGCTCGACGGCCCACTTCTGCGCCCCGTACCCGTTGCAGGTCCAGATCTCGACCTTGTTGCCGTTCGCCACGCTGCCGTACCGGTTGTCCAGGCACCGCCCGGCGACCTGCGACAGCATGGGCCCGGCGGGCAACGTCCATTTCTGGTTGATGCCGCCGTTGCAGGTAAATATCCACAGCGCGACGCCGTTGGCCGCGGATGAATAGGGGTCATCCAGGCACGCGCCGGACCCTGTGTTGACCAGTTCGCCGCCGGTTCCCGCCTGCCACTGCTGGCTGGCCGCCGGGCTGCAGGCAGCCAGCACGACCTTGGAACGGCTCGCCGTCCCCGCGGCCGCCAGGCACAGCCCGTGGATCTGGACAGTCCCGTCCTTCGCTATCGCCCAGTTCTGGTAGCTCCTGCCGTTGCACGACCATGTCTCCACAGTGGCGCCGGCCGCGCTGCTGTCGCCCGCGTCGGTGAGGCATTTGCCGCCCAGGTCCAGCGCCACTGAGCCGGCCGCGCTATTGGGCAGCACCTGGATGACCGTCCAGGTGAAGGAGGCAGACCCGGTGAGGCCGCCGGAGGTCACGGTGACCTTGACGTGATACTGGCCCGCCGCGGCGGCGGCGCCGGCGATCTGCCCGGTGGCCGCGCCGATGCTCAGCCCCGGCGGCAGCCCGCTCGCTCTGTACACCGGCGCCGCGCTGCCGGCGACAGCCAGCATGGCCGCCTGAACGGGCGCCACCGCCGCACCCTCGCTGGTCGCCTGGTCCCCGGGATCGAATACGGGGACCGAGTGCGTGTTGAACTCATCCAGGTCGGTGCTCCGGCTGGTGGCAATCCCCGGCACCGTGCCCGCGCTTGTGTACTGCCAGATGGCCCAGGTACCCCAGCCGACCGGCAGCGGCGGGCTACCCGCGGTGGTGTACGCGGCGACCCACAGCGGGTCCTGTCCCAGGGCCGTGCTGTCGGCGCACGTGTTCCACCAGTCCGCGGTGGTGTAGAGAACCGGGAGCCGGCCCGTCTTCCGCCGGACCTCGCTGCTGAAGGCGGCGACCCATGACGTCATGGCGGGCCGGCTGAGCCCGTAGCACTCGTTGGTCCGGTCGGTCGCCGAGTAAGGGTCGTACTCGATGTCCAGGCCGATCGGCGCCACCTTGCCGCTCTGATCCGCGGCATGGGCGATCACATAGTCGGCCTGGGCCGCGCCGCCCGAGGCATTCGGGATGGCGAACTCGTAGGCGATTACGGACAGCCTGGCCTTCTCCGCGCCCGCTAGGTCCGACGCGCGATACGGGTTGGCGTAATAGTTCCCCTCGGCGGCCTTGATCGCCGTGAACTTGTACCCGGCCGCCGCGACCGCAGACCAGTTAATGGCGCCACCATTCACATGCTGGTAGGACGCGACATCCACGCCGCGCACCGCCGCTGTGGCGGCCGCGCCATCCGGCGACGCCGGAGCCGGGGGGGCCAGGCTCGGGGATACCGCGCCGGCGGACCCTGCCGGGTGCGCCAGGCTGGTCGGGCTGGCCGGGCCGGCCAGCGCGCGCAGCAGCTGGGGCGAGTGCGCCGCCCCGACGTTGAACCGGTCGACCTGCGGCGGGGTGGCCAGGGTGGCCGCCGGTGCGGCGGCCTGCGGCAGCCCCGCTACCCCGAGCATGGTCAGGCCGGCCACCGCGGCACAACCACCCGCGCGTCGCAACGCAACGGAACGGACAAGGCGCATGAGTAACCCCCGAAGACGGCCCGCCGTGCGGGTCATGGTGAACGGCGAGCGTCATGATGGCAGTCCCGCGCCCTCATTCGTGGCGAAACGCGGGGAAATTAGTCAGGAATCACCATGTGCTCAATTCGTCGAGTCTGGCTGCCTTGCCGGGCTTCATTCCGTGCAATTCAGACAATAGTTCCCTGCTGTCACTTAGTGGAATGACAGAAGTTATTCTCTGAGCACCAATGTGAACTATGTGAACAGCACGCCGGGGTTGAGCACGCCCGACGGATCGAGCGCGGATCGCACGGCGCGCATGGCGGCGATCTCTCCGGCGGACCGGCTCAGGTGGAGCAGCCCGGCCTTGGCCCGGCCGATGCCGTGCTCCGCCGAGATCGTCCCGCCGAAGGCGGCCGCCAGCCGGAGCACCGCCTCGTCGACTGCCTCGTCCGCCGGATCGGGGCCGAGCACGTTGACATGGAGGTTCCCCGCGCCGATGTGGCCGAACACGATCACCCGGCAGTCCGGGCCGGCGGCCGCCCGCACCGCCCCGTCGAGTTCCCCGCGGAATTCAGCGATCCTTCCCAGCGGGATCGCCACGTCCATCTTGTGCGGGATCCCAGCCTTGCTGATCGCTTCCGTATGCCGTTCCCGGTAGGCCCACAAGGCGGCGCGGCGGCCGCGATCCAGCGCGACGGCCGTGTCGTCCGGCAGCGCGACCTCCCCGAGCCGTTCAGCCTGCTCCGGGGGTCCGGCGATCTCGGCGAGCAGGTAGGCGGGGTGCGGCCGGCCCAGCGGCAGTGGCAGCCCGGCTGCCTCCCTGACCAGGTCCAGCCCGGCCGCCTCCAGGTACTCCGCCGCGCGCAGGCCGGGCAGGTGCGCGCGGATCTCCGCGTACAGATCCGCAGCCGCCGCGATGCCGCTGACCCCGGTGAGCACGACCGCCGCGACCGGCTCGGCAGGCCATAGCCGAAGCCGCGCGGCGGTGATCACAGCGAGTGTTCCCTCGCTCCCGGCCAGGAGCTGAGTGAGGTCATAGCCCGTGTTGTCCGCGGCGAGACCAGCCATCCGGGACAGGATGGATCCGTCGGTGAGTACTGCCTCGACACCAAGCAACTGCGCGCGGGTGGGCCCGTACCGGATCGTATTGATGCCGCCGGCGTTCGTGGCGATGGTGCCGCCGACGGTCGCCGAGTCCCTGGCGGCCAGGTCGACGCCGTATTCCAGGCCGGCCGCGGCGGCGTGCGCGCGGAGTTCCGCGAGTGTGACACCTGCGCCCGCGGTGACCTGCGCGGCGAGGGTGTCCACCGGATCGAGCCTGCGGAGCCGGCGGGTGGACAGCAGCACCGCGGGCTGCTGTCCGCCCGCCCCGGGCACTGACCCGCCAACCAGCCCGGTGTTGCCGCCCTGGGTGACAACCGGCACGCCCCGGTCCGCGCAGCGCCGCAGCACGCCTGCCACCTCCTGCGCGCAGGCGGGCCGGGCCACGCACCGGGCCGCCCCCGTGTAGCGCCGGGTCCAGTCCCACAGGTATCCGTCCAGCAGGTCAGGGTCGGTGAGTACATGCTCCGCACCGACGGTCGTGGCCAGGTCGGCCTCCAGGCTGCTCATGACGACAGCCTCGCATGTGATCGCGGCCGGCCCGGGGGAACCGCCCTCTGACGCGATGCGTCAAATCACCATGAGACTCTCCTTGCGTCGAGCACATTCCAGTGCTCTGCACGTTCTCTCGACGGCGCTATGCGCGGCCGCGGTGGCCGCGTGCGGCAGCGGGGCCGGGCCGGCCAGCTCCGGCGGATCAGCCAGCCCGGGCGGATCAGCGGCCTCGGCGGCCCCAAGCGCGGCGGCGGCCAAGGTCTCGCTCGTGATCGAGGTGACCCCGCGCCCCGGCGCGAAGGCTGAGCGCTGGACGTTGCAGTGCGAGCCAACGGGCGGAACGCAGCCCAACGCGGCCGCCGCCTGCCACCAGTTGCTGACCGTGACGCGGCCGTTCGCCCCGATCCCGCACGACATCATGTGCCCGATGGTGGTCACCGGCGAGCAGACGGCGGTCATCAAGGGAACGTGGTTCGGCGCCCCGGTGGACGAGACTTTCTCCCAGCTCAGCGGCTGTGCGGCGGTGCGCTGGCACGAACTCGGGCAGGTCTTCAGCCCGATCCACTGAGGGCCCGGCCGCCGGAGCAGGCCCGTGGTTACCGGAGCAGGCCCGTGGTTACCTGAGCAGGCGGGACATCCGCCGGTCAGCCAGCGGCTTCCCGCCGGTCTGGCAGGTCGGGCAGTACTGCAGCGCCGAGTCCGCGAAGGAGACCTCGCGCACCGTATCGCCGCACACCGGACACGGCTGGCCGGCCCGGCCGTGTACCTGGAGGCCGGACTTCTTCTCTGCCTTCAGGTCACCCGCGGCCAGGCCCGCCGACCGGGCGATCGCCGTCCGGAGCGTACTGATGATCGCCTCGTGCAACCCGGCGATCTCGTCGGCGGTCAGACTCGTGGCCAGCTTGAACGGGGACATCTTCGCCGCGTGCAGGACCTCGTCCGAGTAGGCGTTGCCGATCCCCGCGATGATCTTCTGGTCCCTGAGCACGCCCTTGATCTGCGTCCGGCGCCCGGCGAGCAGCCCGGCCAGGACCTCGACGGTGAAGGAGTCTGCCAGTGGGTCGGGACCGAGGGCGGCGACACCCGGCACCTCGGCCGGATCGGCGACCAGGTAGACGGCGAGCCGCTTCTGCGTCCCCGCCTCCGTCAGGTCGAATCCGGCGCCGTCGGTGAACCGGAGCCGGAAGGCGAGCGGGCCCTTGCCTGGCCGGGGCGGCTCCGCCGGCAGGTTCTCCCGCCATCGCAGCCAGCCCGCCCGCGCCAGGTGCATGACGAGATGCAACGGCCCGGTCCCGCCTGCCCCATCCACACCGGGAGCGGGAGCCAGCATCACCAGGTCGAGAAACTTGCCGTGGCGCTCGGCGGTGTCGATGACGCGCCCCCGCAGGGCGGTCAGGTCGGGCCGGTAGGTCTTGAGGACCGAGATGGCGGCGCTGTCCGCCCGGTCGATTACCCGCCCTGCCACCCGCTCGCGCAGGTAGATGGCGAGCGACTCGACCTCGGGAAGTTCCGGCACATACCAATTCTGCCTCGCTCCGGCACGTGCTGGGTTCCGGCCCCAAGACCGCTCGGCGGAACTGCGGCCGCTGCCCTCTTCCCAGCCAGCGCCGGCGCATGCATCCTCATCTCAGGACGCCGCTGATGCCGGAGGAAACGAGGTCCATGGCGAAGGGACCGGGTCAATGCCAGGAACAAGCGCTGCGCCGCGCGCGGCCGCGCGGCATGATGAGCCCGTCGGGGACAAGCCCGCGGATGACCGTCAGGACAAGCCCGCGGATGACTAGGTTATTTGCTTGAGCGAAACTAACATATTTTGGAAGTACTCCGGTGCACCAAGCATGGACTCACAAGGACGCGAAGCCATGGAACAGGCAGAGCCTCATCCAGACCAGGGCCAGCCTGCCGAACCAGGTCGCCGGGACCGCCGTGAGGCGGCCCTGTCCCGGCCCACCCCGTCCGGCGACCTGGATCATCCGGTCGTGGCCGGCTACGACGGGTCGCCGTCGAGCCGCCATGCGCTCGCCTATGCCGCCGGGATGGCCAGGCGACTGGGACGCCCGCTGCTTGTCGCGTACATATGCTCGCCGGGTGTCTACTGCGAGCCTCTGACCGGACAGGTCATCGGCGCGGGCCGGGACGCCGAGGAGATGGAGCGCTGGCTCGTCGCCGAACTCGACGAGGTCTGCGACCGGGCGGGCCTGGACGTACGGGTGCTGACCCGCCGCGGAAGCCCGGCCCGGGAACTCGCCGGGGCGGCCCGGGAGTTCAGCGCGGATGCCCTGGTAATCGGCGCGCCCGGGCACGTCTGGCATCATGTGGCCGGCTCGGTCCCCGGCTGGCTCGCCAGGCACGCGCACTGTCCCGTGATCGTCGTGCCCTGACCGGTTTGACCCGGAGATGGCGACCCGGCTGGACCGGCCGCGTTTCCGCTTTGCCAGGAATTGTCCCAAAGTGCGACGGCTGACCGCCAACACGAGGGTTGGCGACCTGCCCAACCGTGATCCAGACAGGTGGTCCGGGCGCATAAGCTGCAGCCCAGAAGACCTGGTGGGCGAGGAGGGATTTGAACCCTCACGTCCTTTCGGACACACGGACCTGAACCGTGCGCGTCTGCCGTTCCGCCACCCGCCCTAGGCAAGGAGTCAGGTTAGCACGTCTTCGACCGGCCCCTCGCCGCCGATACCATCGGATGCGGATACGGGAAGGAGGTACCCGGGTGGGAGTTCTTCAGCGCTTCGAGCGCAGGCTCGAGGGCATGGTCGAGGGTGCCTTCGCGCGGGCGTTCAAGTCCGAGCTGCAACCAGTCGAGGTGGCCAGCGCGGTGCAGCGCGAGATGGATGACCGCGCCGCGATCGTGGCGCAGGGCCGGACCCTTGTGCCAAACGACTTCGTGGTGGAATTGGCCGATAGCGACTTCGAGCGCCTCGAGGTGTACGCCGACAACCTTGGTATCGAGCTGTCCACGCTCGCCCGCGAGCATGCTAGGGAGCAGGGTTATTCGTTCGTCGGACCGGTGCGGATGCGCTTCGAGGGCGTGCCGGACCTGACCACGGGCACCTTCCGGATCCGCTCCGGAGTTATCCGCGGCACCACCGTCGAGGGCGGCGAGATCCGCAGGCCCAGCAGCGACCTTCCCGGGGCGCCCGGGTCCTTCGGCGGCCGGCCAAGGCTGCTCGTGTCCGGGCCCGAGCCCGGGGCGGACGGCAACACCCAGCGCACCTACGAGCTGAACGCACCGGTGACCATGCTCGGCCGCGGGACCGACTGCGACCTGCGCCTGGTCGATCCGGGGGTCTCGCGGCACCATGCCGAGCTCAGGGTCGAGGACGGGGAGGTGGTCCTCGTGGACCTCGGCTCCACCAATGGCACCTTCGTTAACGGGCAGCCGGTCCGGCGGGTGTCGCTGAATGACGGCACACAAGTAACACTGGGGCGGACGACCCTGGTGTTCCGCAGAGACGGCATCTATTGATATCCAGCAGGGATAAGACTGACCGAACAACCAGCACCGGCCACGGCCACCCCGAGGGACATATGACCCGATGAACGCGCTCACTCTCACCCTCGTCAGGCTCGCGTTCCTCGCGGTCCTGTGGTTGTTCGTCATCGCGGCGGTGGGCGTGGTACGCACGGACTTGTTCGGCCCTTCCACGTCCGCGCGTAAGCAGCGGCGGCAGCCGCGATCCCGCCCCGTCAAGCCACCCAGATCCCAGCGGGCCGGACGCGGTGAGCCGCAGCGCCTGCTCGTCACGGCCGGTCCCCTGGCCGGCACCAGCCTCGGGCTTACTGAGCAGCAAATCACCATCGGTCGGGCGAATGATGCCACGCTCGTGCTCAACGATGACTACGCTTCAAGCCGACATGCCCGGCTATTTCCTCAGGACGGTCAGTGGATCGTTGAGGACCTCGGGTCCACCAACGGCACGTACCTTGACCGGCAGAAGGTAACGCAGCCGACACCGGTGCCGGCAGGCGTGCCGATCCGCATCGGCAAGACCGTTCTGGAATTGCGCAGATGACACTTGCACTGCGGTACGCGATCCGCTCCGACGTCGGTCTCCTCCGCGAGGGGAACGAGGACGCGGCGTATGCAGGCCCGCGCCTGCTGGCCGTCGCTGATGGCATGGGTGGCCACGCCGCCGGCGAGGTCGCTAGCGCCGCCACCATCTCCGCCATCGCCAGGCTCGATGATGACGTGCCTGGCAACGACCTTCTCGACGCGCTCGCTGACGCGGTCACCGAGGCCAACCACGCGCTGCACGACATGGTCGCCGCTGACCCCGCGATCGAGGGCATGGGCACGACGCTGACCGCCATGCTCTGGTCCGGGTCGCGGATGGCCCTCGTCCACATCGGTGACTCCCGGGCCTACCTGCTCAGGGGCCGCGAGTTCCACCAGATCACGCACGACCACACGCTGGTCCAGACGCTGGTCGACGAGGGCCGGATCAGCCCCGACGACGTCCCCACCCACCCGCAGCGCTCGATGCTGCTGCGGGCCCTGGATGGCCGGGCGGACGTCGAACCGGATCTGTCGCTGCGCGAGGTCAGGGCCGGCGACAGGTACCTGCTCTGCTCCGACGGCCTGTCCGGGGTGGTCAGCGAGGAGACGCTGCACCAGACCCTGGTCACCATCGCAGACCTCGATGACGTCGTGCTGCAGCTCATCGAGCTGGCCATCAGGGGCGGCGGCCCGGACAACATCACCTGCATCGTCGCGGACGTCGTGGACAGCGCCACCGGGCCGCTGCCGCCGAGTGACGTGTCGGTCGTGGTCGGTGCGGCCTCCAATGGCACCGGGCGGCTCCCGATGCACTCCGACAGCCCAGCCGGGCGGGCCCACCTGCTCACCCAGACCGCACCGCAGGCCGCCATAGCGGTGGCGATCGCCCATGACGACCCGGTCCCGCGCAAGCCGAGCGCCCACGCGGAGGACCCGGTGCGCCGCCGCCGGTGGCCACTGGTCACCTCGGCCCTCGCTGTCCTTGTCATCCTGGTTATCGGCGGGGCGTACGCGGGATGGCGCTACACGCAGGACCAGTACTACGTGGGCACGGACGGCGGAAAGGTCGTGATCTACCGCGGCGTCACGCCGAAAGTCGCCTGGGTGAGCCTGTCCAAGGTGTACCAGCAGACCAGCATTCCGCTGGCCATGTTGCCGACCACCGACGTTCAGTCCATCCGCTCGACGATCCCGGCCAGCGGGCTGGCCGACGCGCAGCGGATCCTGGGCAACATACGCAGTGACTACCAGCGCTGCCAGAATGCCTACGGCAAATTGCAGGCCTGGGAAAATCTCCCGGTCAAGAAAGTCAAGGGCAAGGTCGTCCCGAAGCCGCCCATGCCCACCATCCCGCCGGACTGCCCGGCCCCGCCAGCCGGCGTGCTCAGCGGGGGATCTTCGTGAGCGCCATCACCACTCCTCCTGGCGAGCCGCTGGGCGCCGACCCCTCCACCGCCCCCGTGGCCCTGCCGGGCGTGGTGGCCATGCCGCGCGGCAGGCGCCGGACCGAGCTCACCATGCTCGTCTTCGCGGTCGCCGTGGTCATGCTGGCCTACGCCAGCGCAGGCCTCGGGCTGAACGGCAAGGTGCCGTCGGGGACATTCGAATACGGCCTGTCGTTCGCGGTCATCGTGGGCGCCGCCCACCTGGCCGTCCGGCGCCTGGCACCGTGGTCGGACCCGCTGATGCTGCCGCTCGCCGCCTTGCTCAACGGCCTCGGCATCGTGATGATCTACCGGTTGCAGGAATCAGGGCGGGCCGGGAACCCCGGGAACCAGATCTCCACGATGACCGCGTCGACCACCGCCCTCCAGGTGATGTGGAGCGCCGTCGGCATCGGGGCCTTCGTGGTCGTGCTGGCCCTCATCCGCCAGCCGCGGACGCTGCAGCGCTACACCTACACACTGGGCGCGATCGGCCTGGTGCTGCTGGTCATCCCGGCGCTGCTGCCATTGTCCATGAGCTCGATAAACGGCGCCAAGGTGTGGATCATCATAGGTGGCCTCGAGGTCCAGCCAGGCGAATTCGCGAAGCTGGCGCTGGCCGTATTCTTCGCCGGCTACCTGGTCAGCAAGCGGGATGTGCTGGCGCTCGCCGGGCGGCGGGTGCTCGGCGTTGACCTGCCCCGCGCACGTGACCTCGGCCCCGTGCTCATCGCGTGGGGCGCCAGCCTTCTCGTCCTCGTCTTCGAGACCGACGTCGGCACCTCCGCGCTGTTCTTCGGCCTGTTCGTGGTGATGCTCTACGTCGCCACGCAGCGCACGTCCTGGCTGCTCATCGGGGTTACCCTGTTCGCGTTCGGCTCCTACGTGGCCAGCAAGCTGTTCGGGCACGTCGGAGCGCGGTTCACCATCTGGCTGCACCCGTTCTCGGCGGCCAACGTGTTCTGCAACCCCGGGCCCCAGGCCCACTGCGTGTCGTCGTACCAGTTGGTGCAGGGCCTGTACGGGATGGGCTTCGGCGGCGTCCTCGGCCGAGGTCTCGGCCAGGGGCAGCCTTACCTGACCCCGCTGGCTCAGAGCGACTTCATCATGACCGCGTTCGGCGAGGAACTTGGCGTCACGGGGCTGATGGCGATACTGCTGATCTACGGGCTGATCGTCCAGCGGGGGCTGCGCGCCGCGATCGCCGTGCGCGACCCGTTCTCCAAGCTGATGGCCGGCGGCCTCTCGTTCGTCCTCGCCCTCCAGGTGTTCGTGATCGTCGGCGGGGTAACCCGGCTGATCCCGCTGACCGGCATCACCACCCCGTTCTTGTCCCAGGGCGGTTCCTCGCTGGTCGCGAGCTGGATGCTGATCGCGCTGCTGATGCGGATCAGCGACACCGCGCGCAGGCCCGCCCCGCAGCCGATCCAGGACGAAGGGATGACGCAGGTGGTGAGAGCCGGATGAGTGACCAGGCGACCGGGCTTCGGCCGGCCCAGGGCAGGCGCCGGTCATGAACCGAGCACTCCGCCGGATCTCACTGGCCAGCCTGGTGCTGTTCGTCCTCCTCCTGCTGAATGCCAACTACGTGCAGGCGTTCGAGGCGAACAGCATGACCGGCGATCCGGGCAACGGCCGCACGTTCTCCGAGCAGTTCCAGTATCAGCGCGGCGCCATCATCACCGAGGACAACAAGGTGATCGCTGAGTCCCTTCCGGTCAAGGGCATCTACAAGTACCAGCGGTATTACCCTGCGGGAGCCGAGTACGCGCCGGTGACCGGGTTCGACTCGATCTACAGCGAGACCGGCATCGAGCTGGCAGAGGACCGGCAGCTGTCCGGTTCAGATCCCGCGCTGGCGGTGCACAATCTGATTGATCTCGTCACCGGGAAGCCCAAGAAGGGTGCCACGGTCCAGCTCACCATCAACTCGGTGGCGCAGCAGACGGCGTACTCAGCGCTCAAGGCCATGGGCCACGAGGCGGGCGTGGTGGCGCTGAACCCGCAGTCCGGCGCGGTGCTCGCGCTGGCGTCCTACCCGACCTTCGATCCCAACCAGCTGGCCACGTTCGACGGCACACAGCTCAACAAGGTGGACAAGGCGCTGATCGCGGACCCGAACCATCCCCTGATCGACAACGCCATCAGCACCACGTTCCCGCCCGGATCCACCTTCAAGATCGTGACGAGCTCGACCGCGCTCTCCACCGGGAAGGTGGCCGACGTGAACACGCCGGTCTACGCGCCGACCAAGCTCACCCTCCCCCAAACCACCAATCAGCTGGTCAACGACGGCGGCGAGACCTGCAACAACGGGAGCAACCCGACCGGCACCGGCAAGGTGCCCCTCATCTACGCGTTCACCGTCTCCTGCAACACCGTGTTCGGCGCTCTCGGCGAGCAGGTCGGCGGGAGTGCCCTGCGGGCGCAGGCCAACAAGTTCGGCATGAACGATTCCAATCTGACGATCCCGCTGCCGGTTGTGCCGAGCAACTACCCGCCCGTGTCGGAAGCTGACTTCACCGCGTACTCGGCGATCGGCCAGTACAGCGACACAGTGACGCCGATGCAGGAGGCGATGTTCTCGGCCGCCATCGCCCACAACGGCGCCCTGATGAAGCCCTATCTGGTCCAGAAGATCACCGCACCGGACCTGACCCCGATCTTCGCGGCCACCCCGAACACGTTCAGCAATCCAGTGACCCCGGCCGTCGCGTCTCAGGTCAAGCAGATGATGATCAGCGTGGTGCAGTCGCCGGCGGGAACGGCGCACGCCACCGCGTTCCTGCCGAACATCGAGATCGCCGGGAAGACCGGGACGGCCCAGAACGGCGTCAATAACGGGAGCCTGGACGACGCGGTGTTCACCTGTTTCGCGCCGGCCAACAACCCGCAGATAGCTGTCGGCGTCGTGGTAAAGGGCGGCGGTTTCGGCGCCGACGCGGCCGCGCCGATCGCCGTCAAGATTATTGAGGCGTACCTCGCCTCCCTGGCGAAGCAATGAACGCCGGACCCGTGAGATCCGTGAAATGAGAGCGATGCGCAGCAGGCTAATGACCCACGCGACACGCCCTATGACGCAGGATGGTTACTGACGTGCCAGACATGATTCAGTCCCGCCTCCTCGGCGGCCGTTACGAGCTCGACGGTGTCGTCGGGCGGGGCGGCATGGCCGAGGTGTACCGGGCGCGCGACATCCGCCTCGACCGCGTGGTCGCGGTCAAGACGCTGCGCGAGGACCTGGCCAGGGACGCGACGTTCCAGGCGCGGTTCCGTCGCGAGGCCCAGTCCGCCGCCTCACTCAACCATCCCTCGATCATCGCGGTATACGACACCGGCGAGGACATGGAAGGGCCGGAGAACGTCCCCTACATCGTGATGGAGTACGTGGACGGCCGGACCCTGCGCGACCTGCTCAGGGAGGACCGGCGGCTGCTGCCGGAACGGGCGCTGGAGATCACCGACGGCGTGCTGCGGGCGCTCGACTACAGCCACCGGCACGGCATCGTGCACCGTGACATCAAGCCGGCCAACGTGATGCTGACCCCGTCGGCCGAGGTCAAGGTGATGGACTTCGGCATCGCCCGGGCGGTGAGCGACGCCCAGGCCACCATGACCCAGACGGCCCAGGTCATCGGGACCGCCCAGTATCTGTCACCTGAGCAGGCCCGGGGCGAGCGGGTGGACGCGCGCAGCGACCTCTACTCCACGGGCTGCCTGCTGTACGAACTGCTGACCGGGAGGCCACCGTTCACCGGTGACTCGCCGGTGGCGATCGCCTACCAGCATGTCCGGGAGAATCCGATCCCGCCGTCCCGGGTGGACCCGGAGATCCCGGCCTGGGCCGACTCGATCGTGCTGAAGGCGATGGCCAAGGACCCGGCGGACCGGTACCAGTCGGCGGCGGAGATGCGCACCGACATCCAGCGCGCCCTCTCTGGCGTGCCGGTCGCGGCGCCGCCTCGCAACGCTGAGATGTACCCGAGCACCCAGCGCCTCGGCCCCCCCTCGACGGACGGCCGGACCGGTGCCATCCCGCCGTACCAGTACGGGCCCCAGGACGGCGCCTACGCGGGCGGGGGCAGCGGCCGGAAGAAGACACTCTGGTGGGTCCTGGGCGGGATTCTCGCTCTCATCCTGGTGCTGGTCGCCTTCCTGGTGCTCAGCAGCGGGGGCAAGACCGACGCGGTGCCGTCCGTGGTGGGGATGACCCAGTCACAGGCCAGCGCGGCGATTGTCAAGGCCGGGCTGCAGCCCAAGATCGTGTACCAGGCCTCAAAGGCCTATCCCAAGGGCGAGGTGTTCAGCACGAACCCGCAGTTCGGCAATAAGGTCGCGCCCAACTCGGTGGTGACCCTCGACGTCTCAACGGGGCCGCAACTGGTCAAGGTCCCCGATGTGGTCGGCCAGCAGCAGGCCAATGCCCAGAACACCCTGGAGAACGATAACTTCAGCGTGAACGTCGTGTCGGATCCGAACTCGTCCAAACCTAGCGGGACCGTTGTGAAGGAGTCGCCGCCTGCGCTCACGCAAGTGGCGCCGGGCAGCAAGGTCACGATCTTCGTGTCCGGCGGCGGCGTCCAGGTGCAAAACGTCGTCGGTGACCCGCAGGCGACCGCGCAGTCGATCCTGAGCGGGGAGGGATTCACCGTCAATGTGGTGCAGGCGGCCGGACCGGCCAGTGCCACCCCAGGCAACGTCTTCCAGCAGCAGCCTGCCAATGGCACGCTGCCGAAGGGCTCCACGGTGACCATCTACGTGGCCCAGGCCCAGGCGTCGACATCACCGACGCCGAGCGCGACACCGCCACCGACACCGACGCCGACACCCACGCCGACCGCTACGGCGACCGGTCCATGATTTCGCTGGAGTGCCTATGCAGAAGGGCCTGCGCCGCCCGGGGGCTATCAGGCCAGCCCCCGCGAGCAAGTCGGGCATGGTGCCTACAGCGTTAGACTCGGGCCCAGTGCATGACATGCCCCAGCCAGGAGAGCGACCGTGCCCAAGTCCCGCGTGAGAAGTAAGGCGGTCTACACCCCGCCGCCCAGACCGTCCAGGAGCAAGGTCAGCCCGCGCTGGCTGGTGCCCGCCATGCTGGGCTGCCTCGTGCTCGGGCTGGCCTGGATCGCAGTGTTCTACGTCACGCAGGGCAGCTTGCCGGTCCCGGCGCTGTCGGACTGGAACCTCGTCATCGGGTTCGTCTTCATCATCTCCGGGGTGGTTCTCTCCACCAAATGGCGCTGATCAGCCCAACGCGGACACGGCGAGTGCGCTATTGCGCGACAGCACGGCGATGACCAGCACCGCCAGCACGGCCGCCGTGGCGCCGATCTGGACCAGTATCCGCTGGTTCCGCGGCGCGTACGCGTAGGCCACGGCGATCAAGGTGCCCGCGATGAGACCGCCGACGTGCGCCTGCCAGGCGATGGCGGAGCTGAACGCGAAGCTGATCACGAGGTTGAGGGCGATCAGGACCACGATTCCCCTGGTGTCCAGCCGCAGCCGCCTGGACACCACGAAATAGGCGCCGAACAGGCCGAAGATCGCACCTGAGGCACCCAGGGCTACTTCGCTCGCCGGGGCGAGCAGGTAGAAGAGCACCG